>SCPP01000114.1_pt1 | contig 277763 bp, 324 predicted proteins | sample 6106811 | NCBI WGS metagenome assembly SCPP01 (sample SAMN10720449, study PRJNA508395) | human gut metagenome | isolation source: Participant 2 stool, 15 month | host: Homo sapiens | collected 2018 | reverse complement strand
TTCAGAGTCAGCGTGTGCGGGAGCCGTTGGCTTTTGTAACCAGTGATCCGGACGATGATTTCTCCATTTTGGAGACAACCCTCGATCTTAATCAGTGGTTCGCCTTCAAACCGGTATCACTTCCTGTCGACCGCCTTTCTAATATTAATTACGGACAGCGGAATGACGATGATTCGCCCACGAAAATCCTGGCGTTGAAAGGTATCGGAAATGGTTTTTCCAATATCCTTTATTTCCGCCGGAAAGCCGGAGAATGGGAATTGTATAAGTTTGAAGATACAAGTATCTGATACAGGTTACGATGCACTATAACAGTATAACTTATAACTAAAAATATATGTATTCTCTTTTGCCCTACAATACATTCGGCATCGATGTCAGTGCCGCTCGTTTTTTAGAATATTCTTCGGTTGAAGAACTGAAGAAGCTGATTGTGCAAGGTGCCATTGTGACACCTTTTTTGCATATTGGTGGCGGCAGTAACCTGTTGTTTACCAAAGATTACGACGGATTGATACTCCATTCCCGCATTGAAGGAATCGAAGTGACGGAGGAAGATGAACACTCTGTGTCGGTACGAGTGGGAGCGGGAGTAGTATGGGATGACTTCGTTGCATATTGCGTAGAACATGGATGGTATGGAACGGAGAACCTGTCGCTCATCCCCGGTGAGGTCGGAGCGAGCGCGGTACAGAACATCGGAGCTTATGGCGTTGAAGTGAAAGATCTGATAACAGCTGTGGAAACGGTGAACATTCAAGCTGAAGAACGCGTTTATTCGGTGGAAGAGTGTGGATATACCTACCGCAACAGTATCTTTAAACGCCCGGAAAACAAGTCGGCTTTTGTCACCTATGTCCGTTTCCGACTTAGTAAAAAAGAACATTATACGTTAGATTATGGAACCATTCGTCAGGAGCTTGAAAAATATCCGGCATTGACGCTTTCTGTTGTACGGAAAGTGATAATTGATATTCGTGAGAGCAAGTTGCCCGACCCGAAGGTAATGGGAAATGCCGGCAGCTTCTTTATGAATCCCATTGTGCCGAAAGAAAAACTGGAAGCCCTGCAGCAGGAATATCCCCGGATACCTTACTATGAGCTGGCAGAAGATCGGGTGAAAATTCCGGCAGGATGGATGATCGACCAATGCGGCTGGAAAGGTAAGGCCTTAGGTCCGGCTGCCGTACATGATAAACAAGCGCTGGTGTTAGTGAATCTTGGTGGAGCAAAAGGTAGCGATATTCTTGCGCTTTCAGATGCAGTCCGAGCCTCTGTTCATGAGAAGTTTGGCATTGATATCCACCCGGAAGTTAACTTAATAAATTGAGAAGTAACAAGTGAAAGTAAGAATCATTGGAAGTGGAACATCGACGGGAGTACCCCAAATCGGCTGTACATGTCCGGTTTGTACTTCTACCGATCCGAAAGATAACCGATTGCGTGCATCTGCTATTGTTGAGACAGATGATGCGCGAATTTTGATAGATTGCGGTCCGGATTTCCGGACACAGGTATTGCGTCTTCCTTTTGAGAAGATAGATGGTGTGCTCATTACGCATGAACATTATGACCATGTGGGTGGGTTGGACGATTTGCGTCCGTTTTGCCGGTTTGGTTCAGTGCCTATTTATGCGGAAAATTATGTGGCACAAGGCTTGCGCTTGCGTATGCCCTATTGTTTTGTTGACCATCGTTATCCGGGAGTTCCCGACATTCCTTTGCAGGAAATCTCGGTGGGACAGGCTTTTTCAGTTAACCACACGGAGGTGCTTCCTTTACGTGTGATGCATGGCCGATTGCCTATTCTGGGATATCGTATCGGGCAATTAGGTTATATCACTGATATGCTGACCATGCCCGAAGAATCCTATGAACAATTGGCGGGAATAGATGTTTTGGTAGTGAATGCACTTCGGATTGCCACGCATCCTACTCATCAGAATTTGGAAGAAGCCTTGGCAGTGGCGCAGCGCATTCAGGCAAAGAAGACGTACTTTATACACATGAGTCATGATATGGGCTTGCATGCGGAGGTTGAAAAGAGCCTTCCGGAAAATATTCACCTGGCATTCGACGGATTGGATATCTATCTTTGATTATCGGTGAAATTTTTAGCAAAAGTTTTGTTTTCTTTGTAGAAATTATTATTTTTGCCCCTAGCCGATAAACAGCGAATATTATGAAACTTCGTACGATAGTGAAAATAGCGATCACGTCTTCTGTTGTACTTTTGTGCTCAGGTTTCGCATTGTACTCTTTTTTTAGACTGTCGGCGGCCGAAGGGCAGAAAGATTTTGATCTTTATGAACTGGTTCCATCCACCACTTCAGCCGTATTTGTTACCGATGATGTGCTCGAGTTTGTAGCGGAGGTCGATGATCTGACTTGTAGTAAAAATCAGCAATATATTTATGTGTCCAAACTTTTTTCTTATCTGAAACAAAGCCTTTATGCCCTCTCGGAAGATACTCCCCATGGCTTGAGTCGGCAAATGAATCAGATGCTGATTAGTTTCCACGAACCGGATAACGAACGGAACCAGGTACTTTATTGCAGATTGGGAAATGGGGATAAGGAATTGGTAAACAGGTTTGTGCGTAAATATATATCTTCGCTTTATCCACCGAAAACGTTTGTTTACAAAGGAGAGGAAATAATCATTTACCCGATGGCAGATGGTGATTTTCTAGCCTGCTATCTGACGTCTGATTTTATGGCATTAAGTTTTCAGAAAAAACTGATTGAAAACGTTATTGATGCATATAAGAGTGGTAAATCATTGGCAGATGATCCTACCTTTACAGGAGTGCGTGCTCCAAAAAAAAGTGCAGCGACCGCCACAATCTATGCCCGTATGAAAGGGATGATGGGATGGACGGAATTTGACATGAAGATGAAAGATGATTTTATCTATTTCTCCGGCATCACTCATGATGCAGACACTTGTTTTGCATTTATAAAACAACTTCGCCAGCAGCAATCAGTCAAAGGCTTCCCGGGTGAAGCACTGCCCTCCACTGCTTTCTATTTTAGCAGACAGGGGATTACGGACTGGGCGTCTTTACTTTCTTATGGAAATGCGCAGGAGCAGAACGGGGCAGTCCGCACGAGTGAAGTGCAGAATAGAGATAAGGAATTTTCCCGCTATCTGATGGAAAATGCCGGGCAAGACCTGGTTGCCTGTCTCTTCCAGCGTGAAGATACGTTGCAGGATGCAGCGGCAGTCTTGAGCCTGTCTGTGGCAGATGTGACGGAAGCTGAAAGGATGCTTCGTACCCTTGTCAATACTGCTTCGGCAGATGAAGGAAGAAAAACTCCCCGTATTACTTTTGGTTATACTGTAAATAAGGCATACTTGGTCTATCGGTTGCCTCAAACAACATTGTTTAAACAACTGACCAGTTTTGTGGAGGCCACTTTGGATGTGTATGCGGCGTTCTATGACGGGCGTTTGTTGCTTGCTCCTGATGAGAATGCTCTGTCACAATATATTCGCCAACTGGATAAAGGCGAAGTGCTTAATGGAGTAATGGCCTATCAGGCAGGCATGGATCACTTGTCTGATTCATACCACTTTATGTTGATGGCGGATTTTGACCACATATTTCGGCAATCAGAAAACCACGTTCGTTTTGTACCGGATTTTTTTCTGCGTAACGCCGATTTTTTCCATAATTTCACCCTCTTTGTTCAGTTTGCCTGTACAGACGGAGTGGTATATCCTAACATTGTTTTGAAATATAAATCAGAATAAAAAATGACCGTTTGTTTACAATCGTTTTTCTAAAAAAAACTCCCGACAGAATTTAATCCTATCGGGAGTTTTTTATGCTTATTCGTCCGGCGAATGGCTTTCGGTTTAAAATGGCAGATCGTCTTTGGCATCCCCCGGAGTAAATTCCGGCATAGCTGACGGAGGTGGGGGAGGAACGGGAGAACCGGAAGCCATCGGAGCACCTGCACCAACACGTTCTACTTTCCATGCACGGATACTATTGAACCAACGATCGTTCCACTGACGGGCGTCAACGTCGAATGATACAGTTAGTTCTTCGCCCATTTGAATGTTGAACTGTTCGATTTTGTCGGCGCCAAATACGTCGAAGCACATCTTGCGCGGATATTGGTCATGGTTTTCGATTACGAACTCTTGTGATTTCCACTCGTTGCCGCTAGTTTTTGAAACTCCGCCTCTCGGGGGGAGGATAGCGATGATTTTTCCTGTAAATTCCATTGCGATAATTTTAAATTCTGGGGCGAAGTTACAATTTTTTAGTAATATCCCTCACACAATGCTTGTTTTTTTCTTTCGTTTTCTTGGGCAGCACGAATCTTTTTTCGTAACTTTGTGCGATATATAATTCAAAACTTAAATACTCGAAAATATATGAAATTTATCGTTTCAAGTACTGCTCTTTCCAGCCATTTACAGGCCATCAGCCGTGTGATTAATTCAAAAAATGCGCTGCCAATTCTCGATTGTTTCCTCTTCGAATTGGAAGACGGAACATTGTCTGTGACTGTATCCGACAGTGAAACAACGATGGTGACTACTGTAGAAGTGAATGAAAGCGATACAAACGGGCGTTTTGCCGTAGTAGCGAAAACATTGCTTGATGCACTGAAAGAAATTCCCCGGAACAACCACTTACATTTGAAATCAATCCGGATAATTATGAAATAACAGTGCAGTACCAGAACGGAAAATACAGCCTGATGGGGCAGAATGCGGATGAATTCCCGCAATCGGCTACACTGGGTGATAATGCAGTCCGTGTAGAAATGGAGGCAAGTGTACTGCTGGGTGGCATCAACCGTTCGGTATTCGCAACTGCCGACGACGAACTCCGTCCGGTAATGAACGGTATATATTTCGATATTACCACAGAAGACATCACAATGGTTGCTTCAGACGGTCATAAACTGGTGCGTTGCAAGACATTGGCAGCTAAAGGTAACGAGCGTGCAGCCTTCATCCTTCCAAAGAAACCGGCTACTTTGCTTAAGAATCTTTTGCCGAAAGAACAAGGCACAGTGACGATCGAATTCGATGAACGCAATGCTGTATTCATGCTCGAAAGCTACCGGATGGTTTGCCGCCTGATTGAAGGACGTTACCCGAACTACAACTCGGTAATTCCGCAGAACAACCCGCACAAAGTGACCGTAGACCGTCAACAGTTGGTAGGAGCTTTGCGTCGTGTGTCTATTTTCTCGTCGCAGGCAAGCAGTTTGATTAAACTCCGTATGCAGGAAAACCAGATTGTGATTTCCGCACAAGATATTGACTTCTCTACTTCTGCCGAAGAAACACAAGTTTGCCAGTATGCAGGTGCAGCAATGAGCATCGGTTTCAAGTCTACATTCCTCATCGATATCCTGAACAATATTTCAGCAGACGAAGTAGTCATCGAACTCGCAGATCCTTCACGTGCCGGAGTAATCATCCCGGTAGAGCAGGAAGAAAACGAAGACCTGCTGATGCTGCTGATGCCGATGATGCTAAATGATTAATAGTAATCACCGCAAAATAACACAGAGTTCTACAGAGCAATAAATACATAAAAACACTCTGTGGAACTCTGTGTTACTCTGTGGTGGAAAAAATAATTAGAAATGAAATTAAACCTGAAAAATCCCATTGTTTTTTTTGATTTAGAAACAACGGGAACCAATATCAACACAGACCGGATCGTTGAAATTTGCTATCTGAAAGTATATCCGAATGGAAATGAAGAAGCAAAAACATTACGTATCAATCCTGAAATGCATATCCCGGAAGCATCTTCTGCTATACATGGCATTTATGATGCCGACGTAGTCAATTGCCCTACTTTCAAAGAAGTGGCGAAAAACATAGCCAGGGACATTGAAGGTTGCGATTTGGCAGGATTTAATTCCAATCGTTTTGATATTCCTGTCCTTGCCGAAGAGTTCCTTCGCGCCGGAGTGGACATTGATATGACGAAACGCAAATTTGTCGATGTACAGGTGATCTTCCACAAAATGGAACAACGCACCCTGTCTGCTGCCTATAAATTCTATTGCGACAAGAATCTGGAAGATGCACACACTGCCGAAGCAGATACACGGGCCACTTACGAAGTGCTGAAAGCACAGCTCGACCGTTACTCCGATCTTCAGAATGATATTGCGTTCCTGGCAGATTATTCAAGTTTCAGCAAGAATGTAGACTTTGCCGGACGCATGGTGTACGATGATAATGGGGTGGAAGTGTTCAACTTCGGAAAATATAAAGGAATGTCTGTAGCCGAGGTTTTGAAGAAAGATCCCGGATATTACAGTTGGATTTTGAATAGTGATTTCACGTTGAACACTAAGGCGGCATTGACAAAAATCCGTTTGCGTGAAATGAGTAATTTGATTACAAAATAATGCTAAAAGGAAAAAAAATAATTCTTGGAATTACCGGCAGTATTGCCGCGTACAAGGCGTGCTATATCATTCGCGGACTGATAAAACAGGGAGCGGAAGTGCAAGTCGTAATTACTCCGGCGGGAAAAGAATTTATTACTCCCATCACTCTTTCGGCTTTGACCAGCAAACCGGTCATCAGTGAGTTTTTTGCCCAGCGTGACGGAACGTGGAATAGCCACGTCGATCTCGGATTGTGGGCGGATGCTGTATTGATTGCACCTGCCACTGCCTCTACTATCGGTAAAATGGCCAATGGAATAGCCGACAATATGCTCATAACAACTTATCTTTCGGCAAAAGCTCCCGTGTTTGTTGCTCCGGCAATGGACCTCGATATGTTTGCCCATCCCGCCACCCAGAAAAATCTGGATATACTGCGTTCCTACGGTAATCACATTATCGAGCCGGGAACAGGAGAATTAGCCAGCCACTTGGTAGGAAAGGGACGTATGGAAGAGCCGGAAAACATCATCCGGGTATTGGATGAATTCTTTGCTTCGAGTGACGAACTATCCGGGAAGAAAGTGATGATTACAGCCGGACCGACTTACGAGAAGATTGATCCGGTGCGTTTCATAGGCAATTATTCTTCCGGTAAGATGGGATTTGCTTTGGCAGAAGAATGTGCCCGTCGTGGGGCAGAGGTGACATTGATAACAGGTCCTGTGCAGCTCAAAACGAAACATTCCCGTATCCGGCGTGTAGATGTGGAATCAGCAGAAGAAATGTATGCGGCTTCACAGATCTATTTTCCAGATGCTGATGCAGGTATTCTTTGCGCGGCAGTAGCCGACTACCGTCCGGAAACAGTGGCCGACAAGAAGATTAAGCGGGAGAAAGAAGAGGAACTAACCCTCCATCTTCAGGCAACACAAGACATCGCTGCCAATTTAGGAGCACTGAAAGGGAAAAATCAGTTATTGGTTGGCTTTGCCCTCGAAACCAATAATGAGCAGCAGAATGCCGAAGGAAAGCTCGAACGCAAAAACTTCGACTTTATTGTGCTCAATTCGTTGAATGATGCTGGAGCCGGTTTTCGCCATGATACCAATAAAATAAGTATCATCGACAGGAAAGGTCGTACAGACTATCCTCTGAAGCCGAAGACGGAAGTAGCCCAAGACATCATCGACCGTCTGGTAGCCACTCTGTCTTCCGGTTTTTAATTTTTAATCTTTAATTAAAATAGAAGGTGTTACGTTCACTATACATTCAGAATTACGCATTGATAGAAAAACTGGATATCGGTTTTGAAACAGGCTTCTCGGTCATCACAGGCGAGACGGGAGCCGGAAAATCAATTATTCTGGGAGCTATCGGACTCCTGTTAGGACAGCGTGCCGATGTGAAAGCGATTCGCCACGGAGCTTCCAAATGTATCATAGAGGCACGTTTCGATATATCTGCCTATGGTATGCGTCCGTTTTTCGAAGAAAACGAGTTGGAATATGATGAAGAGTGCATTTTGCGTCGTGAAGTGCAGTCTTCCGGTAAGAGCCGGGCATTCATCAACGATACTCCTGCTTCGTTGGCACAAGTGAAAGAGCTGGGCGAACAGCTGATAGATGTACATTCGCAACATCAGAATCTGCTGCTTAATAAAGAAGGATTTCAGTTGAATGTGCTTGATATTCTGGCACATAATGACGCTGCATTGGCGAAATATCGTCTGTGTTATGACGAATGGAAACAGACAGATCGCGAACTCGCTGAATTAGTGTCACTGGCAGAGAAAAGTCGCTCCGATGAAGATTATATCCGCTTCCAACTCGAACAGCTCGAAGAAGCCTGTTTGGTGGAAGGCGAACAGGAAGAACTGGAGCAGGAAGCTGAAACATTAAGTCATGCAGAAGAGATAAAAGCCGGACTTTACCGGGTGGAGCAGTCGTTTGCTTCGGATGAAGGTGGCTTGCTTTCTTATCTGAAAGACAGTCTGAATACACTGAATAATCTGCAAAGAGTATATCAGCCGGCCAAGGAACTTACCGAACGTATGGAGAGCGCTTATATCGAACTGAAAGATATTTCGCACGAAGTCTCTTTACAAAGTGACTCCGTTGAATTCAATCCGGTTCGTCTGGACGAAGTGAATGAACGGTTGAATCTGATTTATTCCTTACAGCAGAAACATCGGGTACAAACCCTTGATGAATTGATAGCGCTAACGGATGAATACCGCAGCAAATTGTCGGACATCACTTCCTATGATGAGCGTATCGCCGAACTGACTGCTCGCAAAGAGGAACAATATAAACAAGTGAAACAACAGGCAGAAGTGCTGACCAAAGCCCGTACGAAAGCTGCTCGTGAAGTAGAAAAACAGCTGGCTGTCCGGTTGATTCCATTAGGAATGCCGAATGTTCGTTTCCAGATAGAAATGGGACTGAAGAAAGAGCCGGGATTGCAAGGAGAAGATACAGTCAACTTCCTGTTTTCCGCCAATAAGAACGGCACCTTGCAGAATATCTCTTCCGTAGCTTCAGGAGGTGAAATCGCTCGTGTCATGCTTTCTATCAAGGCGATGATTGCCGGAGCCGTCAAGCTGCCGACTATCGTATTTGATGAAATAGATACCGGAGTCTCCGGTGAAATAGCCGACCGTATGGCGGACATGATGCAGGAGATGGGCGACCGCAACCGTCAGGTAATCAGTATCACCCACCTGCCGCAGATTGCTGCCCGTGGGCGTGCTCATTATAAGGTATACAAGAAAGATAGCGATACGGAAACCAACAGCCATATCCGCCGTCTCACTGACGAAGAACGGGTAGAGGAAATAGCTCACATGCTTAGTGGTGCCACTCTCACCGAAGCTGCCCTTAGCAATGCCAAATCCCTGCTTGCCCGCAACTGATAAATAGTGAATAGTAAATAGTAAAATAGTAAATCAACCAGATGTTAGATAAAAGTGAAATGATTTTCGGCGTTCGTGCCGTGATAGAAGCCCTTCAGGCTGGAAAAGAGATAGATAAGATCCTCGTGAAGAAAGATATTCAAAGTGATCTTTCCAAGGAGCTTTTTGCAGCTTTGAAAGGTACGCTGATACCTGTTCAGCGTGTTCCGGTAGAGCGTATCAACCGTATTACCCGGAAAAATCATCAAGGAGTGATCGCCTTCATTTCTTCTGTGACTTATCAGAAAGCGGAGGATCTTGTTCCTTTCTTGTTTGAGCAAGGAAAAAATCCGTTTTTTGTTATGCTCGACGGAGTGACCGATGTACGCAATTTCGGGGCGATTGCACGTACCTGCGAATGTGCGGCTGTCGATGCCGTGATTATTCCTGTCCGGGGTAGTGCGTCGGTCAATGCTGATGCCGTAAAAACATCGGCAGGAGCGCTACATACTCTTCCGGTATGCCGTGAACAGAACCTCCGTTCGACTCTGCAATATCTGAAAGATAGTGGTTTCCGCATTGTGGCTGCTACCGAAAAAGGAGATTATGACTATACCAAGGCCGATTATACAGGTCCCCTCTGCATCATAATGGGAGCTGAGGATACAGGAGTTTCTTATGAAAACCTTGCCCTCTGTGATGAATGGGTGAAAATTCCGATGCTGGGCACTATCGAATCCCTGAATGTCTCTGTAGCTGCCGGTATCCTGATTTACGAAGCTGTGAAACAAAGAAACAATGACTGATATGAAGAAGATTTTAATTCTACCTTTGCTGCTTTTCTTCCTGGTACAAGGAAGCATGGCACAAACCCCAAAATGGGTAGAGAAGGCAAAACGTGCAGTCTTCTCAATAGTGACTTATGACAAGAATGATAAAATGCTGAATACGGGAAACGGATTCTTTGTATCCGAAGACGGATTGGCTTTATCAGATTATACTCTTTTTAAAGGAGCTGAACGTGCGGTAGTGATTACTTCCGAAGGCAAGCAGATGCCGGTCAGCCTAATACTTGGAGCGAATGACATGTATGATGTCATTAAGTTTCGTGTGGCTATCACCGAGAAGAAAGTGCCTGCGCTGGTCGTTGCTAAAACAGCCCCGGCGACAGGAGCCGATGCGTGGATGCTTCCTTATTCTACACAAAAAAGTATCGCTTGCGTTACTGGTAAGGTGAAAGATGTTTCCAAAGTAGCCGGAGAATACCATTATTATACATTGAGCATGCATATGAAAGATAAGATGGTGAGCTGTCCGGTGATGAATGCGGAAGGTCAGGTATTTGGTATTGCGCAGAAATCATCCGGTATCGATACGGTGACTACTTGTTATGCGGCGGGAGCAGCTTTTGCCATGTCGCAGAAAATCAGTGCTCTTTCTTTGGGAGACGCTGCCTTGAAAAGCATTGGTATCCGGAAAGGTTTACCTGAAACGGAAGATCAGGCATTAGTATATCTGTTCATGGCCTCTTCGAGCCTCTCGGGCGAGGACTATGAAAAGCTGTTGGATGACTTCATTCGCCAGTTCCCTGCCAATGCAGATGGTTATCTCCGTCGTGCCAATTATTATGCATCTAAAGGTAAAGACGATCAGACCTGGTATGATAAAGCCGTTGCCGACTTTAATCAAGCTCTGAAAGTAGCCCAGAAGAAAGATGATGTATATTATAATATAGGTAAGCTAATGTATGCTTATCAATTATCGAAGCCGGAGAAAACTTATAAAGACTGGACGTATGACACCGCTTTGAAGAATGTCCGTCAGGCAATCGCTATTGATCCGCTGCCAATTTACATTCAAATGGAAGGCGATATACTGTTTGCCCAACAAGACTATGCCGGTGCTTTGGCTGCTTATGAAAAGGTAAATACCAGCAATATTGCTTCTCCGGCCACTTTCTTTAGTGCTGCCAAGACGAAAGAACTGCTGAAAGGGGAACCGAAAGAAGTGGTAGCCTTAATGGATAGCTGTATTACCCGTTGCCCGCAACCGATTACGGCCGACTTTGCTCCATATTTGTTGGAACGTGCGCAGATGAATATGAATGCCGATCAGGCGCGAAATGCAATGCTCGATTATGATGCTTACCATACGGCAGTCAAGGGAGAAGTGAACGACGTGTTCTATTATTATCGCGAACAGGCAGCTTTGAAAGCACGTCAGTTTCAACGCGCTTTAGACGATATTGCCAAGGCCATCGAGATGAATCCGACAGACCTCACCTACCAGGCAGAGCATGCAGTTGTAAACCTCCGTGTAGGACGGTATGAAGAAGCCATTCAGATTTTAAATAATATATTGAGGACTGATCCTAAATATGGTGAGGCTTACCGTTTATTGGGACTTTGCCAGATACAGCTGAAGAAGACAGATGAAGCTTGCGGCAACTTTAAGAAAGCGAAAGAATTGGGTGATCCGAACGCAGATGAATTGATAACCAAATACTGCAAGTAAAAAGATTATCTTCTTGAAGATAAAAAATGAATCCCTGCCAACTCGAAAATTGGCAGGGATTCCTCGTTTTTGGGGACGTTGTATAAAAAACTCTCTCTCTTTTTTATTTTTCCCCACTTCACTTGTTAAGTTCAGGTTGTAGGTTTTAATGATATATGGTTTGATTTCCCTTTTTCCCCTCTTTTATAAGTTAAATGCATGGTTATTGAAAATACTGCATGGCTTCACTTATTTTTTTTAGAAATAATTCGAATTTCTATCTAAAACAGTAAGTAAATTTAAAATCGTGGTTCATTTTATCTATAATCTTACTATATTCCGCACGTTTTTAATAACACGTATGAGATAAGTTATAATTTATGGAAAAAAATCGATTTACTATTTGTGCAAACAATTACATCGACTGTTTGCGACAAGAGGGTCGTTATTCTACGGCCCATGTGTATAAACACGCTATTCGTTCTTTTTCGCAGTTTTGTGGAACTCAATCCATCACGTTTAGTAAGATAAACCGTGAAACTCTAAAGAGGTATAGTAACTATCTGATGGCTTCCCGTTTGAAGCCCAATACGATTTCTACGTATATGCGTATGTTGCGTAGTATCTACAATCGTGGTGTCGATATGCATCAGGCTCCTTATGTACATGGTTTGTTCCGGGATGTTTTTACCGGGGTGGACACACGTCAGAAGAAAGCTATCCCGATCGGCGAACTTCACATGCTATTAAACAAAGATCCTCAATCGGAAAAGCTTCGCCGGACGCAGGCCATTGCCAATCTGTTATTTCAGTTTTGTGGAATGCCTTTTTCTGATTTAGCCCATTTGGAAAAGTCCAATCTGGAGCGGGGGCTTTTGAAGTACAATCGTACCAAGACCGGTACTCCTATGAGTATAGAAGTGCTGGAGTCAGCGCAGAATGCAATTGGGGGATTGTACAATAAATCTGACGCCCGGAGTTCTGGCTATCCTGATTATCTTTTCCGGATATTAAGCGGAGCGTACAAGCGGAATGAAGAAGGAGCCTATCGTGAGTATCAGTCAGCTTTGAGACGTTTTAATAATGAGTTGAAAAGCCTGTCCAGAAAATTAAGGCTACATTCGCCCGTCACGTCGTATACGCTTCGTCATTCTTGGGCTACGACTGCTAAGTACAGAGGTGTACCTATCGAAATGATTAGCGAATCACTAGGACACAAATCTATTAAAACAACACAGATATATTTAAAGGGTTTCGAATTGGAAGAAAGAACAAAAGTAAATAAATTGAATTATTCTTACGTTTGCAATTTTAAAATGCTCTGATTTATATTATTAAAGCATTATGGATTAGGGACTTAATGCTGATGTTACTTCTTAGGTAACGGAATTATATTCGCTACAAAGATAGGTAAAAATATTAATAGCAAACAAACAATAAACTTCTTTTTTTCCTTTTTCTCTAAAATATGCAACATAAATCTATCTGAACATGAAGGATAACATCTTCATGCTCAAAGGCTTTTTATTACCTAAATTCAAGAATGTTTTATATTGAATGTTAGGTGCCCGCTTTTATATTCCCTCATAATCGATTTTTTTCTTTTTTCACAGCGATGTGTATTCTATATGTGTGTTGTCCGTTACCTAAGAAGTAACGGATGAACATGGGGTAAAAAAATATGATTTTAACGAAACCGAAATCAGTAAATGCCGGGCCTAGTAGTGGGACAGGGGAAGGCGTAGCACACTCAAAACGCTGGTATGTAGCACTCGTTCGAATGCATCACGAGAAAAAAGTTGCCGAGCGTTTGTCTAAGATGGGAATTGATTCTTTTGTTCCCGTTCAACAACAAATCCATCAATGGAGTGACCGTCGTAAGATGGTTGATACAGTCTTACTCCCAATGATGGTTTTTGTACATGTCAATCCAAAAGAACGTATGGAAGTCCTTTCATTTTCTACGGTCAGCCGTTATATGGTGATGCGTGGAGAGAGTACTCCTGCCGTTATTCCTGACGAGCAGATGGCCCGTTTCCGTTTCATGCTCGATTATTCCGAAGAAGCAGTCTGTATGAATGATACTCCACTAGCGCGTGGTGAGAAAGTTCGTGTCATAAAAGGTCCTTTGAGTGGACTTGTTGGCGAACTTGTGACTGTAGGCGGGAAGAGTAAGATTGCCGTTCGTTTAAATATGCTTGGCTGTGCTTGTGTAGATATGCCAATCGGTTATGTAGAACCCACAAAGATCACCAATGACAACACGAAGAAAATTTAACGTATTTCTATTCATTCTGTTGCTGGGAGTTTTTTCTCCTTTAATGGCTCAAAATATGAGCGACTCCCAAGTTCTTGAATATGTCAAGGATGGCATCCGCCAGGGTAAAGAACAGAAACAACTAGCTTCTGAACTGGCACGTAGAGGTGTGACCAAAGAACAGGCAACTCGTGTGAAGCAACTCTATGAGCAGCAAAACAATGTCAATGCTTCCAATGCAACGGGTACCGACATCAATGAATCACGCCTTCGTGAGGAAATGAAAGAAAACACTTCCGATATGCTGGAAGACCACCCGAGCACTCAAGACCTCGCACTTGGGAACCAGGTTTTCGGACGAAATATTTTCAACACCCGTAACCTTACTTTTGAACCCAGTGTCAATATCGCCACCCCCTTGAACTATCGTCTGGGTCCCGGTGATGAAGTGATTATCGATATCTGGGGAGCCAGCCAGAACACTATCCGCCAACATATTTCTCCTGACGGCACGATCAACATTCAGAAAATAGGTCCTGTCAACCTGAACGGACTAACTATTGCTGAAGCCAATGACTATCTCAAAAAGACATTAAACAAGATATATAATGGTCTTAATAATGCGAATGATCCCACCTCTGACATCCGTCTGACTTTGGGTAGCATACGTACTATCCAGATCAATGTAATGGGTGAGGTTGTCCAACCGGGCACTTACTCCCTCTCTTCTTTTGCCACAGTCTTTCATGCACTTTACCGTGCGGGTGGAGTCAGTGACATAGGAAGCCTTCGCAATGTGCAGCTGGTACGTAACGGCAAAAATATCGCCACGATCGACGTCTACCAATTTATCATGAAAGGAAACATTCAGGATGACATTCGTCTTCAGGAAGGCGATGTAGTAATAGTCCCCGCCTATGACGTATTGGTTAAGATCGACGGAAAAGTGAAACGCCCGATGCGTTTCGAAATGAAAAAGGATGAAAGTCTATCCACTCTTATCAGCTATGCCGGTGGCTTTGAAGCCGACGCCTACACCCGTTCCTTGCGTGTCGTACGTCAGAACGGACAGGAATATGAAGTAAACACAGTCAAAGACCTTGACTATAGTGTCTATAAAATGCGAAACGGTGATGTTGTGACCGCCGAAGCCATCCTTAATCGTTTCATCAATAAACTTGAAATCCGTGGAGCCGTTTATCGTCCCGGCATCTACCAGTTGAATGGAAAACTGAATACAGTCCGTGAACTGGTAAACGAAGCCCAAGGTCTGACCGGTGATGCCTTCTTGAACCGTGCCGTTCTCTACCGCCAGCGTGAGGACTTGACTACCGAAGTTGTTCCAGTAGACATTAAAGCTATCATGGACGGTACTTCCCAAAACATCATTCTGATGAAAAACGATATCCTTTATATTCCTAGTATTCATGACCTGGAAGACAGGGGCAACGTCGTAATCCATGGTGAAGTAGCCAAACCTGATTCTTATCCTTATGCGGATAACATGACCCTTGAAGACTTGATCATTCAGGCAGGTGGATTGCGTGAAGCCGCTTCTGTGGTTCGTGTAGTTGTATCCCGTAGAATTAAGAATCCTCGTAGTACAGTGGATAACGATACTATCGGCCAGATATATACATTCTCCCTAAAAGAAGGCTTTATTGTAGATGGAACCCCTGGCTTTGTACTTCAACCTTACGATGAAGTTTATGTACGTCGTAGTCCGGGTTATCAAGCTCAACAGAATGTGGTTGTTGAAGGTGAAATACTGTTCGGAGGCTCTTATGCTATGACCAGTCGTGAAGAACGTCTTTCGGACTTGATCAATAAAGCTGGAGGTGCAACGAATTATGCCTACTTACGTGGTGCCAAATTGACTCGTGTGGCCAATGCGAGTGAAAAGAAACGCATGGGTGATGTGATCCGCTTGATGAGCAGACAGTTGGGCGAGGCCATGATGGACTCTTTGGGTGTCCGTGTGGAAGATACCTTTAGTGTTGGTATTGACTTGGAAAAGGCGCTCGCGAATCCTGGAAGTACAGCAGATATTGTTTTGCGTGAAGGTGATGTGATTTCTATTCCGAAAAATAATAATACGGTTACGATTAATGGTGCCGTAATGGTTCCGAATACAGTTTCTTATATAGAGGGTGAGAATATAGATTATTACCTGAATCAGGCTGGTGGTTATTCTGAAAATGCGAAGAAGAGTAAGAAATTCATCGTTTATATGAATGGTCAGGTGACTAAGGTTAAAGGTAGTGGTAAGAAACAGATCGAACCGGGTTGTGAGATAATTGTGCCTAGTAAGGCTAAGAAGAAAACTAATATTGGAAATATTTTAGGTTATGCTACTACATTCAGTACTTTGGGAATGATGGTTGCTTCTATTGCTAATTTAATAAAGAAATAATATATCTTACTTCTCATGACAAACCAACAAATAGATAATAAATTACCTCCTGAAACTGATAAATTCAAAGATGAGATAATAGAAATTGATTTGGTAGCTATTTTTCGTAAGATTATAAGTTTCCGTAAGACTATCTATAAAGCTATTGGTATCAGTTTGGTTATTGGCATAATTATAGCAATAAGTATTCCTAAGCAATATACAGTTAGAGTTACTCTGTCTCCAGAGATGGGAACTCCTAAAGGCGGTGGTTTATCAGGCTTGGCAGCTTCTTTCTTAGGAAGTGAAGTTGCTATGAACGATGGTATTGATGCTTTGAATGCTTCATTGTCTGCTGATATTGTTTCTTCCACTCCTTTCTTGCTGGAACTTTTGACAATGAAACTATCTATATTGGAAGATGAAAAAACGATTTTAAATACTTATTTAGATGAAGAATCCTTCCCTTGGTGGAACTATATTATTGGACTGCCTGGTATGATAATTGATGGGGTAAAGTCTTTGTTTTTTGAAGAAGATAAATCGGTTTTATCTAGTAGAGCTAACACTAATTTGGGAGTAATTGAATTGTCTAAAAAAGAGTCACAAAAGATTGAATCTTTGAAACAAAAGATTACTGCTACTATAGATAAAAAAACATCAATGACCACAGTTACTGTAACCATGCAGAATCCTAAGATAGCTGCAGTAGTTGCTGATTCTGTGGTGAAGAAATTGCAGGAATATATAATAAACTATCGTACTTCCAAAGCGAAAGAAGATTGCATTTATTTGGAGAAACTATTTAAAGAACGCCAACAAGAGTATTATATTGCCCAGAAAGAATATGCTAACTATATAGACTCCCATGATGATATCATTCTACAAAGCGTACGTGCAGAACAAGAGCGATTACAAAATGATATGAGTTTGGCTTATCAGGTTTATAGCCAGGTGGCAAACCAACTTCAGGTTGCTAGAGCTAAAGTTCAAGAAGAGAAACCGGTTTTTGCTGTTGTAGAGCCTGCTGTAGTGCCACTGAATCCTTCTGGGGTTAGTAAAAAAATATACGTTTTAGCATTTATTCTCCTATCTATTGGTATTGTCATCTTCTGGAAGTTTTTTGGAGGTGATTTACTGACTAAATTTAGAGATATACGAGCTTAGTATCTATTAGTAAAGTGATATGGCGTCAACTAATCAAATAAATAAGGTCGTAGAACTAATTGCAGTTTTGGGAGACTTGATCATTCTGAACTTCAGTTTGTTCTTGCTCCTTTAAAAAGCGTTTGTATATTTGCCTTTTTCTAGTACTACTTCTTTGATGATGACCTCTCTAAGTCTTTGTTATTTGGCATGTTCCGTTTCCCGTGGGAAAGCTTGGAATAGTCGGGAGATTCGTGCTGATCAGCTTGTATTGCGTGTTTTGAAGAATATTGTGATGTTTTCTGTTTTTTGGGCATGTATCATGGCTTTTAGCGGAATCTCTATCATTTCTCCTTTATTTTTTGTCATCTATTTTTTTATTCTCTTTGTCGTTTTAAGTATCTATCGTATCATTATTCGTCGTTCACTGATTGGTTATTGTGCCAAGGGCAATCATAAACGTCATGCAGTATTTATCGGTGGAGGTAATAATATGCAGATGCTATATGAAGAGATGGATAGTTCTTTAGCATCTATCTATGAGGTTGTCGGTTATTTCGATATTAAATCTAATGAGGTTCTTTCATCTCAATGCCCTTATTTGGGTAATCCTGATGGTTTTGCAGATTTTATGTCCGGGCAAACGGGAATAAAGCATGTATTTTGTTCCTTGTCAATGGAACAGGGGCGTTACAATTTTTCTATAATGAATTATTGTGAGAATCATCTGCTTTATTTCCACGGTGTTCCTAATGTTTGTAAGGGCTTTCCCCGACGTATATGGCATAGTATGGTAGGAAATATGCCAATTTTAAATTTAAGATATGAACCTCTTAGTAAAATGGAAAACCGTGTATTAAAACGGCTATTTGATATAACGTTATCTGGAATTTTTTTAATTACTATTTTCCCACTTGTTTATATTATTGTGGGAAGCATTATCAAATTAACTTCTCCTGGTCCTATATTATTTAAACAAATGCGAACAGGTTTGAATGGTATAAATTTCAAGTGTTACAAATTCCGTTCCATGAAAGTGAATGAAGAGGCAGATAGCAAACAGGCTACAGTTGATGATCCCCGAAAAACTCGTTTTGGAGACTTTCTTCGGCGTTCTAATATTGATGAACTGCCACAGCTTATTAATGTATTTAGGGGGGATATGTCAATAGTAGGACCTCGTCCACATATGTTAGTTCATACAGAGACTTATGCCCAGTTGATTGATAAGTATATGGTGCGCCACTTTATTAAACCCGGCGTAACCGGTTGGGCGCAGACACATGGCTTTCGTGGTGAAACCAAAGAATTGTCACAGATGGAAGGGCGTGTTAAAGCCGATATTTGGTATATGGAGCATTGGACAATATTGCTTGATTTATATATCATTTATAAGACTTTAGTAAATGTGATAGTTGGAGAGAAGAATGCGTATTAGGGTAGGGTTGATTGAAATTGTTTATCATCTAATTTATATATTTACATATGAAAGCTGTAATTTTTGCAGGAGGCTTTGGTACTCGACTATCTGAAGCAACTAACTTAATCCCTAAACCTATGGTTGAAATTGGTGGGAAACCAATCCTTTGGCATATAATGAAGACATATGGTCACTATGGTATTAATGAATTTGTTATTTGCTGTGGTTATAAGCAATATATAATAAAAGAATATTTTGCTAATTATTTCCGTCATAATTCAGATATTGCAGTAGATCTTTTAGATAATTCGGTAAAACTATTGGCTAGCCATTCTGAAGATTGGAAAGTAACTATGATAGATACTGGGTTAAATACGATGACTGGGAGTCGGTTAAAACGAGTACAGAAATATGTTGCAAATGAACCATTTTGTTTAACTTATGGAGATGGTGTTGCAGATATTGATATTCTTGATACAATTCAAAAACATAATGAATCAGGTCGATATTTATCTATGACAGTTTATAAACCAGCCGGACGTTTTGGCTCCGTTCATATAGATTCTACAACTAATACAGTTCTTTCTTTTGAAGAAAAGCCTGATGGAGAAGGTAATTGGATTAATGCGGGCTTTTTTGTCTGTGAACCTGAAGTTTTTAATTATTTACCTGAAAATGATGATACATGTGTGTTTGAAAAACAACCATTGGAAAGAATAGTAAAGGATGGCCAAATGCATGCCTATAAGCATACAGGTTTTTGGAAACCTATGGATACTTTACGTGATAATCAGGAGCTTAATAAGTTATGGACTGAAGAAAAAGCTCCATGGAAAGTTTGGTAATAATAAATAAAATAAAATATGGCTTTTAATAATGTCTATAAAGGACGCAGGGTTTTGATAACTGGTAATACTGGATTTAAAGGTAGTTGGTTGTCGGCTTGGTTGCTTATGATGGGGGCAGATGTTTATGGTTATTCTTTAGATATTCCAACCTCTCCTTCTATGTTTGAAACTTTAAAACTTTCAGATAGAATGCATCATTATTTTGGTGACATTCGCGATAAAGAAAAGGTAAACTCTCATATACAAGAAATAAAACCGGATTTTATCTTTCACTTGGCAGCCCAAGCTATCGTCTCTACTTCATATGTTGATCCATTCGATACTATAACTACCAATGTTGTTGGTACCGCGTCAGTTCTTGAAGCTATACGTAACATAACTTGGAATTGTACTTCTGTATTGATAACCAGTGATAAGGCATATGATAATGTGGAATGGATTTGGGGGTATCGTGAAACGGATGCTGTAGGAGGTAAAGATGTTTACTCCGGTTCTAAAGGTGCTGCGGAATTGACAATTAAATCCTATTGGAAATCATTTATTCAATCAATGCCTAATATAAAGTTGGGTATTGCCCGTGCGGGAAATGTTATAGGTGGGGGTGATTGGGCAAAGGATCGTATTATTGTAGACTGTGTCAAGGCTTTCTCTGAAAATAAAATAGTTGAGATTCGTTGTCCTAAAGCTACCCGTCCGTGGCAACATGTGCTTGAACCTTTAAGTGGCTATTTGACTTTAGGTCAGTATCTTTTCGAGGATAAAGTTGAAAATGGTGAGCCTTTTAATTTTGGTCCTCGTGCAGAACAGACTAAGACTGTATTTGAATTAGTTCAAGATTTAGCAGAACTTTGGGGTTTAGATAAAAATGATGCTGCGAAGTTGACTGATAATCTCCCATTTCAGGAGGCTACTTTACTGAAATTGAATTGTGATAAAGCATTGGCTTATCTTGATTGGCACTCAACGTTGCATTATTGTGAATGTGTACATTTTATTGCTGATTGGTATAAAGCCTTCTATATTGAGAAGAATGACAATTTATATGAGTTGACTATCTCGCAGATTGAAATGTATATGAATGTCGCGCAGCAGCAACAATTAAAATGGACTGAATAAGATGGAAGGGGTTACATTATATCCATTGAAGCATATAGTTGTTCCAAAAGGAGATATCTACCATGCAATGAAGTCTACAGATAAAGGGTATATGGGTTTTGGTGAGGCTTATTTTTCACAAATAGAACATGGCAAAGCTAAAGGATGGAAAAGACATAATCGAATGACTCTCAATTTAATAGTACTGGTTGGCGCTATTAAATTTGTGATTTTTGATGATCGTGAAAATAGCATCACTTATGGACAATTTCAGGAGATTATACTTTCACCAGAAAATAATTATCAGCGTCTTACTGTAGAACCTGGGCTATGGATGGCTTTTTATGGTGAAGGTGAAGGTGTGTCTATGCTAATGGATATTATCCCTGAACCTCATGATCCATCTGAAGCAAGTTGTATGGATTTAAGTGCAATAGATTATCAATTTTAATTTTATCTATCCATGAAGATATTGATAACTGGTGGTACGGGGTTTGTTGGTAAGACATTAGTTCCTTACTTTTTTAGTCACTCATTAACTGATATTTGTCTGTTGGTTAGAAATCGAAACAAAGCTATTTGTTTATTCCCGAATATAGATTTGAAAATTATTTCTACTTCTGAAAACGAATGGCTTGAAGAAGTTATCAACTACTCACCTGATATTGTTCTTCATATGGCAACTTTCTTTACAGGAAAGAGTGATGATGCTTCTATAAAGAAGCTGATAGATTCAAATATCTTGTTCACGACCCAATTGCTTGAAGCAGTTTCTCATACTTCTTGTCGTTCTTTTATTAATATCGGTACATTTACCGAATACCTACATGGTGCCGGTGAATATCTGCCAAACAATCTTTATTCAGCTACTAAGAGTGCTGTGCATTCCATTATAAAATACTATCAAACGCAATCTCAATGGAATTGGATTAATGTTGTGGTTTACTCTCCCTATGGTAGATATAACTCAAACAAGAAAGTTATAGATTATTTGGTTGATGCGCTAGATGCCAGAATACCTGTTGACTTTTCCTCAGGTAATCAAATTCTTGATTTTATTCACGTGGATGATATGGCTGATTTCTTTTGTGTATTGATTAATTCATTAGATAGGTTGAAGGACAGTTATTATCAATTTCATCTTGGTACTTGTAGGGGGTATACAATAAGAGAAGTGTCGGACATAGTGGAAGCGGTTTGGGGTAAGCCCATAAATGCTAATTGGGGGGGGCGCGCCTATTCACCTTCTGATACAATGTATGCTGTGGCACCTATTAATAAGAATATTGCTGTGTTAGGATGGAAGTCGTCTATCTCTTTAGAAGATGGAATTAAGATATTGTATGAAGATATAAAAAAACATATGTTATGAGGAATCCTATATTGGTTTTGGGGGCTGGCATAGCTGGTCTTGGAGCTGCATATAAGCTATCTGGCAATAATCAGCAAGTAATTGTTTTAGAGAAAGATGAAACCTATGGAGGGCTTTGCGGTAATTTTACTATTGAAGGATTTCGTTTTGACCGTTTTGTACATTTCTCTTTTGCAAAGGATGAAGAAGTTAATGACATTTTCGCAAAAGGTAGCCCTGAAATATATCGTCATAAACCCAATCCATTTAATCTCTATCATGGTTTATGGATAAAGCATCCAGCGCAAAATAATCTTTTTCCGTTACCTAAAGAAGAAAAAGAAAAGATAATAGCTGACTTTCGTAACAGACCTAATGCTGATTCTCTAATTGTGGATGATTATGAACAATGGCTACGTCTTCAATATGGTAATTATTTTGCAGAGCATTTTCCTATGGTATATACCCGGAAATATTGGATGACTAAGGCTGCTGACCTTGAAACTCATTGGGTAGGTAATCGTCTCTATCAACCTTCTCTTGATGAAGTGATACGCGGGGCACAGACTGCTGATACTCCAGTGACCTATTACTCCAAAGAAATGCGATATCCTTTGAAAGGAGGATATAAACAGTATCTTTCTGCTTTAGTTGACGGGCTAGATATTCACTATAATGAAGAAGTAATGGCTATCTCTACTTTAAATAAGACATTATGTACGGCCAGTGGTATGAAGTATAGCTATAGTCGACTAATTAGTAGTTTGCCTTTGCCTATGGTAGTCAATATGTTAACAGATGTACCCGAAGAAGTGCTGTCTGCTGCAAAGAAACTTCGTTGTACCTGTGGTTATCAAATATCGATTGCGTTAAGGACAAAGAACATTCCTCCATATCTGTGGTGGTATATTTATGATGAAGATATTCTCCCGGCACGTGTATATTCACCTTCATTGAAATCTTTGGATAATGCTCCAGAGGGATGTTCTTCTTTCCAGTTAGAAATCTATTGTAATAAAGATGATTATACAAATGAAGAATTGATAAGACGCTCTGTTGATAAATTTATAGAATTGGGATTGATTCATGAAGAAGACATTCTTTTTATTGATGTGCGTTTTGAAAAATATGCGAATGTGATTTTTGACCATAATATTTATGAATCACGTAAAATCGTTCGCGATTATCTATCTTCAATAGGTATAGAAACTATTGGTCGTTTTGGTAAATGGGGATATTTATGGAGTGACCAGAGCTTGATGAGTGGTTTGAGTTTGAAATGATTCTTTAATGGAAATACGTGTATCTAAAAAAGATGTAGTTTGGGGATATATATCCATATTCTTTCAAATGACTTCTGGTATTATTGTACTACCCTTTATTTTGCGAATGTTGTCATCTGAAGAAATAGGTTATAATTACCTTATGCTTACTATTGGTTCAATGATAGCACTTTTTGATGCTGGATTTAGCCCTATGTTTGGAAAGAATATTTCTTACCTATTTAGTGGGGCTCAAGAGCTAAAAAAAGAAGGTGTTGTAGAAAGTTACAGCGAAGTGCTTAATTATCATCTTATTGCAACAATGCTAGAAGTAGCAAAAATGGTTTATCGCCGTTTATCTGTGCTGGTTCTATTACTAATGCTTACAATAGGTACGATATATATATATTATGTAACTGATGGCTTTTCGTCAGTAAAGCATTCTCTGGCTATATGGTGTGTATATTCATTTTCTACATTTTTCAATCTGTATTTTGCTTATTTCAATGCTTTATTGACAGGAACAGGGCAAATAAAGGAGGAAAAAAAGGCTATTATATTATCTCGTATTGGTTATATTACTATATCCATTATACTTCTGTTTTGTGGTATGGGGTTAATGAGTGTATGTATAGCTAATCTCGTATCTCCTTTTTTGGGTAGATATGTTTCATATAAATATTTCTTTACCAAAGAACTACTCGAACAACTTTCAGGTCAGACTGTTACAAAAGAAGATAAACACAATACTTTTTTTATTCTATGGTATAATGTGAAGAAACTGAGTATAAGCATGATAGGGGGGTATTGTATTTTTCGTGTTGGTATGCTTTTCGCTGGGTTTTATCTATCTTTAGAAGAAGTTGCATCATATGGTTTAATGATGCAGTTAAGCGGTATAATAACTTCTGTTTCTCAAAATTATTACATTGTCAAACAACCAGAAATAGCCAGTTATAAAGTGCGAGGTGATAAAAACAAACTTACTGAAATATTTTCATTCTCTATTATTTCATTTTTATTAATGGTGGTAACTGGCTTATTGTTTATTGTTTTTTGTGGTCCATTAGTTTTGAATATGATTCACTCTAATACTCATTTGCCATCCCAAGGTATAATGTTGTTATATAGTTTAGTTGTAATATTGGAGGCCAATCACTCTTTGTGTGGTTTAATGATATTGACAGACAATAGAGTAGTACCCATAGCCGCATCTATTATACCAGGTTTTTTTATAGTGCTATTTAGTTACTTGTTTCTAAAATATACACAGATGGGTATTTGGGGGTTAATAATAGCACAGGGTGTATGTCAGCTAGCTTATAATAACTGGAAATGGCCGATGGTGGTAATGAAAGATCTAAAGATTACTCCATATTACATTATTAAGACAGGATTTTTGCAAATAACAAATAAAATCTATAGACTTACAACTTATGTTCGATGTTAATTATGATTTCTTTTTAATAGAAAATAATTTCAAGGAGATTGAAGAAGTAAAAAGTGAAAAAATTCAAGGAGATACATCGTCTAAATTGCCATTAGTGTCAATTGTAATACCTACCTATAAACGTGTTTCAACTCTTCGTGAAACTTTAGATAGTGCTATACGTCAAACAGGTAATCATAACTATGAAATACTTGTTGTAGACAATAATCCAGAGCGAGGCGATGAAACAGAATTGCTGATGGCAGAATATGTTTCGGTAAAGAATTTGTTGTATTTTAAAAATACTGCGAACATTGGGATGGCAGGTAATTGGAGTCGCTGTTCAGAACTTGCACATGGTGAATGGGTTGTTCTTATTCATGATGATGATTTATTGGTAAATAATTATCTAGATGAAATAGAACCTTGTTTGATTAATTGTGTAGATGGTTTGTTTGTGTGTCCCAAGACATTTATTGACGGAGAACCATTGCCAACATTGAATAATTCAGAAAGGATGGAGATTATGAAGATTACATTGATGTATCAATATTTGTTTCCTATTCTTTGTGCATCGGGAAATGCATTACGGAAATCTAAAATATTAGAGTATGGCGGATACACAAGTAAAACGTATGCTCCTGATTTTTTCTTTTCTAAAATGGTGTATTATAGTAATGTATATATGACTAATAAATCACTTATTTATTATCGTAAAGGATTAAATGAATCTACCAAGACGGAAGTCATGGATAAATTAAATTATATAAATCATTATTTTCGTATACAAAATTTTCAGCGTATTGGTATTCCTCTATATCTTATAAATATTATTATGCCTTATAGCGATATTCTTTTTGAACAAGGGTTTAAAAAAGAGTGGAATAAGGAGTATCAATATAGCCATATGAAAAAATATAAAAAGTTCGATGTATTTATGTCTGGAATTATTTATAGGATTGTCGAAATGGTGATAAAAGTAATAAGGAGAGTTAACCGTAAAATTATAGTGATAGAATAGTATATAAAAAAATATAATGTTTAATTTAAAACAATTCATAGCAGAACATGTGATTTGTCGTTCGACAAGCATGTTTGCGACAGATATTGAAGCCAATAAAGAAAGTCTTCAGGCGGAAATAGAGAATAAAAGTGTATGTGTAATAGGTGGAGCTGGGTCTATTGGGGCTTCTTTTATTAGAGCAATATTACCATTCAAACCGTCTAAATTGATCGTTATTGATTTGAATGAGAACGGATTGGCAGAGCTTACACGTGATTTACGTTCGACGTATGGAATGTATATACCAGCTGAATATCGAACGTATACTTTAAATTTCGCTGATCCTATTTTTGAACGTATCCTTTGTGAAGAGAAAGGATTTGATATTGTAGCTAATTTCTCGGCTCACAAACATGTCCGTAGTGAGAAGGATAAATACTCCGTACAGGCCTTGATTGAGAATAATGATATTAAAGCGAAAAAGCTTCTTGATTTGTTAACCGTTTATCCTCCAAAACATTTCTTTTGTGTTTCTACAGATAAAGCAGCAAATCCTGTAAACATTATGGGTGCTAGCAAATGTATTATGGAAGATATGATTATGGCTTATTCCTCTAAATTTAAAGTAACAACAGCACGTTTTGCAAATGTAGCATTCTCTAATGGTTCTTTACCAGATGGATGGATACAACGTGTGATGAAGAAGCAACCTTTAGCTGCTCCCAATGATGTGAAACGTTATTTTGTCTCTCTTGAAGAAAGTGGACAGATTTGTCTATTAGCATGTATATTGGGTAAAAGTGGTGAAATTTTCTTCCCTAAATTAGGTGAGGAACAAATGCTGACCTTTTCCTCTATTTGTGATGAGTATGTAAATACAATCGGTTGCAAGAAGAAGGAATTCAGAACAGATGAGGAAGCTAAGAAATTTGCATTTGATATGGCTTTTGATAGCAAGGACTATCCAGTAGTATATTTTAAGAGTGATACAACTGGAGAAAAAGCCTATGAGGAGTTTTATGTCGCAGGTGAAATGATCAACATGAAACGTTTTGCTAGTTTAGGTGTAATTGAAGAGGTGAAGAAACGCTCAATGGTGGAAATAGATACTTTTTTTAATGAAATGGAGAGCATTTTTGCTAATTCTAATTTCACTAAAGAGGAAGTAGTAAGAGCAATTAAACGTTTTATTCCCAATTTCGAACACGAGGAAAAAGGAAAAAATTTGGATCAAAAAATGTAAATATAGAAATTATGGCTTATCAAATTCCATTATTTAGTCTTAACTTCGACGAGAGGGAAGCACAGGCTGCTTATGATACTATCAAATCTGGATGGATCTCTACAGGACCGAAGTGTGAAGAATTAGAGCAGATGTTTGTTAATATGTTCGGTGTGAAATATGCGGTCAGTGTAACAAATTGTACAGATGCTTTATATTTATGCTGTACAATATGTGGATTTGGACCTGGTGATGAGGTACTTTGTCCATCCCTTACTTTTGCAGCGTCAGCTAATTGTATTCGTTATACTGGAGCTACACCTGTATTTTGTGATATTACTAGTCCAGAACATATTAACATAGATCCTAAAGATATTGAGCGGAGGATAACACCAAAAACGAAGGGTATACTAGTAGTTCATATGGCTGGTTTTCCTGCGAAAATGGATGAAATTATGACTATTGCGAGAGTCCATAATTTGAAGGTTATAGAAGATGCTTGCCATGGTCCGCTTTCTGAATACAAAGGAAAAAAGTTGGGTACGATTGGAGACTGTGCAGCTTTTAGTTTTTTCTCTAATAAGAATATCAGCACAGGTGAAGGTGGAATGTTTATTACAAATAATGAAGATATGGCTAAAAGGGCGCGTACACTTCGCTCTCATGGTATGACAACAATGTCTTATCAGAGGGCTTCTGGGCATGCTACCTCTTATGATATTACGGAATTGGGATATAATTTTCGTTTAGATGATATAAGGGCTTCTATAGCTATTGAACAGTTGAAAAAACTTCCACATGATCTAAAAATGCGAATTAAGGTGCGCAATTATTATTTGGAAGGACTTTCTAAGATAAAAGGGGTTATTGTTCCCTTTGCAGATAGCTTTGAATTTGTATCCAACTATATAATGCCAATTGTATTAGAAAATTCAACGAAAGAAAAACGTGACCAAGTTCGTGAAATTATTCATGAGGCAGGGATTCAAACTAGTATTCATTATCCAGCTGTTCATAGATTTGCAATTTATAGGGATTGTGAATCAGAACTTCCACAAACAAACTATGTAACAGATAATGAAATAACCTTACCAATGTATGCTACACTTACTAATGAGCAAATTGACTTTATTCTTGAAACAGTAGATAGAGCTATCAATGGTTAATAAGGTTATTTTAGTCGGTGGATTTCATGAAATGATAGAACTCTGTGAAGACTGTGGCTATTCTATTGTTGGCATTATAGATAATACCATCAGTACCAATTATTGGAATTATCCAATAATTGGTACTGATGGTGACTGCCAGGAACTATATAAAAAATATGCTGATATTCCTTTAGTGATAACTCCTGATGCACCAATAGTCAGAAAGAATCTTTTTCAATTATATGCAAAAGTTGGGTTTCATTTTGAAACAGTGATTAGTCCTTCGGCTAGAATATCAAGATCTGCAACTATTGGAATAGGTTCAGTGATACAATCAGGTGTGAATGTGTCGTCTAATGCATTAATTGGTGATTTTGTAAAGCTAAATACATTATGTAATGTAATGCATGATTGTGATATTAATGATTTTGCAACAGTAGCTCCCAATGCGGTGTTATTGGGAAAAGTATCCATAGGAGAAGGGGCATATATTGGAGCCAATTCTACTACATTACCATATAAAAAGATTGGTGTTTCTTCTATTGTGGGTGCTGGTGCGGTGGTTACGAAAGATGTAGAAGATTATAGTGTAGTAAAAGGGGTTCCAGCGGAATAGAATATTGTAAAGAGTGATAAACAATTATGAACCTAGAAAATATACAAGATCGAATAGTCCAAGTTGATACTTCTTTAATAGCATGCTTAAAAAAAATGGATGATAAACATGTAAAACTATTGTTTGTTTTTGAGCGTGAATGCTTTCTTGGAATATTAACAATTGGAGATATTCAGCGAGCTATAATTAGAAACATAGATCTACTTTCTCCAGTCAAAGCTCATTTGGAAAAAAACAAACAATATGCTTGTGTTGGAGACTCTTTAGAACAGATTAAGGCTAAAGTTTTGTCTTTAAGAGCGGAGTGTATGCCTGTTATCGATGAAGAAGGAAATTTGGTTGCCGTCCATTTTTGGGAAGATTTCTTTGGTTTTAAAGAAAGGGAGGATAGGCAAAGCATAAATCTTCCAGTTGTAATTATGGCAGGAGGAAAAGGGACGAGATTAAAACCTTTGACCAATATTTACCCTAAGCCTTTGATTCCAATAGGTGAAAAGACAATTGTGGAAAGTATAATGGATAAGTTTGTTTCTTATGATTGTCATAATTTCTATCTTTCTGTGAATTATAAAGCGGATGTTATAAAAAATTATTTTTCTTTTGTGGCTAATCCTAATTATGAATTGAATTATTTTCAAGAGGATAAGCCGATGGGAACTGCTGGTAGTCTTAGAATGTTGAAAAATAAAATATGTTCTACTTTCTTTGTTTCTAATTGTGACATTTTAATTAATGAAGATTATGCTTTAATTCTTGATTATCATCGTCAGAATCATAATGAACTGACTGTGGTAGCATCCTTAATGACATATTCTATTCCTTATGGAACTATTATAACAGGTGAAAATGGGTTGTTGAGAAAAATAGAGGAAAAACCAAGTTTGAATTTTAAAATAAATACAGGTTTTTATATTTTAGAGCCAAGCCTTTTGAATGATATTCCAGATGATTTTTTTCATATTACTCATCTGATTGACAAGCTTACAAATGAGGGAAGACGTGTGGGAGTGTATCCAATTAGCCAGAATGATTGGACAGATATGGGAGACTGGAAAGAATATCTGAAAATGATAAAGTTATAATATGGATAAATTAAAAGTGGCAGTTATTTGTCATGTTTCAAATGCAGAGATCCGTCAGAACTTGGATTTAGAAAGTTGGACATTAAAACGTTTAATAAAAAAAATACTTGGCAGAAGGTCTACAATAAATAGTGATTATTCAGTTTGGAATACACTGATGTTTCATGAGTTCGAAGCAATAGAAGATATTGATTTTCATGCTATAATCTTACACCCTGGAATGAAATACTCTCTTCAGGAATTTGATATTAGAGGTATACATTATCATTGTATTAAGCAGGATATGGAAACTTTTTCTGGTAAAGTCTTTAAAAATAGAAATATTTTTAAATGTTTTTGGCATAACCGGAAGTGGATTGCTCGAGTTATTGATGATATTCAACCTGATGTTATCAATTTGATTGCTGCGGAAAGCCCATTCATCAGTCTAGCGGGGATTGATATTGATACAACAAAGTATCCATTTATGGTATCCATGCAAACAGCTTTGTCCGATCCTGATTTTATAGAGAATTATCCCATGAACAAAGTTGATTATGAAAGGCGATGTGAAGTAGAACAGGCTGTGTTAAGAAGAACAAAGTATATTGCTACCGATTCATCTTGGTATCGTGCTATAGCTAAACAATTTAATCCGGGTGCAGAGTTTTTGAGATATCATTTCTGTGTTCCGAATGACTTTTCTATGTTAAACAAAAATATTGAAAAGGAGTATGACTTCGTCTATTTCTCTAATAATATAAATAAAGCAGGTGATGATGCGGTTAAAGCATTTGCAATTGCGCATCGACAGAATCCGAGTTTAACTCTCAATATGGTGGGAGGATATGATGATGAATATTATACTCATATAAATATGCTCATGATAGAATTAGGAGTTAAAGATAATGTAACAATTAGTGGATATTATTCTACTTATAATGATGCTTTACAGCAAGTTTTAAGGGCGCACAATGCATTAATTCCCATAAAAGTGGATATTATTTCAGGAACGATACGAGAGGCTATGATGTTGGGTATTCCAGTAGTGACTTATGCAACGAAAGGTACGCCTGCATTAAATAAGGAGAAGAAGACTATTCTGTTGTCGTCTATCAATGATTATAAAGATATGGCTAATAATATGTTACGGTTGGTATCGGATAGTGTTTTTCGTGAAGAGTTGATTAGGAACTCTGAAATTTATTGCCAAAGCAAATGGGATAGTAGAAAGAATATGCTAATGCAAGCGAAGACTTATCACTGTGTTTATAGACATTTTCATCAAAAGACTCCACTTCCTAATGAAGTGACTGAATGTCTTTATTGAAATTGCTATTAGAGAACTGTCTTGAAACTGTCATAAATATCAGATGTTTTCTAACTTCTATTTTCTCTATATTCTTGTACTTATATAGTTACTTTTTGTTTGTGTTTGATTGTTATATGCTACTATTTATATAATTAGACAATGACTGATAAAAGTCTATTTAGAAAGGAAAATAATTTTTGATATAATTACTATATGTTTTGATTGGTGTGGCAAAAATTGGAATAAAATGAATGAAGATTTGAATAGTGAAATTTGTATTCAGGAACCTATGCGTTCGCTAGATAATCAAAAGAAAAGTTATGATGTAATTATCCCAGTCGATAAGAAGAATTCTAAGTTTGTAAAAAATGTGGTTAAGTATATACGGCTAAATCTGCCGGAGGCGAATTACATATACCTTATTGCGAATGAGACTTTATTTAAATGTTTGGGAGGGGGTGTTGATAATCGTTGCATTTTGATAGATGAGAATAAGATGATACCTGAATTGAATTTTTCGGATGTACATCATTATTTATTAAACAATGGTATGTTGAATATAAATACTGTTGGATGGTACTTTCAACAGTTTTTGAAATTTGGATTTGCATTTACATCTTATTGTAAAGAGTATTACTTATCATGGGATGCAGATACATTACCTCTTGCTCATATTCATTTTTTTGAAAATAATAAACCGCTTTTTACATTGAAGAAAGAGTATCACCCACCTTATTTTGAAACACTACATAGGTTGATTGGTTTAGGGAAAGCAGCTAAATATTCTTTTGTAGCTGAACATATGATGTTTAATCAGAAAATAGTACATGAACTTATTGAAGAAATTAAACAATCAAAAGTCAAAGGAGATAATTGGGTGGAAAAGTGTATAAATGCTTGTGATTTTAATAGTACAAGCGGACACTTTTCTGAATTTGAAACCTATGGTACATATTGCTTAGTCTATTATCCAGAATTCTATGGCACACAATTTTTAAATACATTTCGTTCTGCTGCATTGATACGTGGGAGATATATTAATGATTTTATAATTGAACGATTAGCAATGGATGTGGATATTGCTTCTTTTGAGATTTATGACGCTATATTTCCTTATGACTTTGAAAAAAGAAAGTACTTATTAGCTAGAAAAATTCGTAGACTTTGCTCTTCTTCTTTTAAAGATAACGTTAAATTAATTTGCGAGAACATTAGTAGGAAAATGAGAAAATAATGATATGAATAAGAAGATTTCTATAATTGTAGCAACATATAATGCTGATAATACTATTAAACGATGTATTGATAGCATTGTGTGCCAGAAGTCTAATGAAATTGAGCTCTTAGTAATGGATGGCCGGTCGCAGGATCAAACTATGAATATTCTAGAATCTTATGGTAATATGATTGATATTCTTAAGTCAGAACCTGATAGAGGCGTGTACGATGCTTGGAATAAAGCTTTGCAAATGGCGAATGGCGAATGGATTATGTTTCTAGGTGCAGATGATTATTTTCTTCCTGGTGCGATGACTTTTTACTTAGATATTTTACATAAAAAGGAGAATATAAATTCTATAGATATAATCTGTGCGCGTTGCCAGTTGGTGGATGAAAATGGTAAATATCTGGGAACTTTTGGTGTTCCGTACAGGTGGGAACAGCTAGTTCGTAAAATGGAGATATCTCATGGGTCGACATTACACAATCATAAACTCTTTAAAGAAATTGGAGGGTTTAATCTTAAATTCAAAATTTGTGCTGACTATGACTTTTTACTTCGCAAAAAAATGAACTCTCTTTTTATTAATCGAGAAATTTTTGTAATGCAGATAGGAGGGATGAGTAATTCTGTAAAAGGATTATTTGATGCTTATCAGGTAAAGCAAAATCACTGTATTATGCCTCTATATCAGAATCTATATTATTTAATAAAAGGAGTCTTGGGGTATTATTGTAAAAAGTTATGGTATTCGGTAAAAAAATAGATTGTATACAGTGGCTTTTGCTTGTTGCTATATCCTTAGGAAGATATGTTGAGATAACTTTTCTATTTTTATTGTTGTTTTCATATAAATGGTATCAGTTTAGGAAAATAGTCATTTTCTTTTGTGTGTTATTGATTCATTTTTGTATTACAAATTATTTTACAGGATATACTGCGGGTAAATTTATTCAGCAATTTGTAATTTTATTGTTTCTTTCTGTAAGCTATTATCAATTTTTTCGAAATTATGTTCCCGATTTAGATAAGTTATGGGATAAATATATTAGATTTTGCGTGTTTCTGTCATATTTTGGATTTATCCAGTTTTTGATTTATATATTGACGAATGTTGATCTCGCTTTTTTTATATCTCTTATTGATTATGCTCCTCAACAAAGCTACAGGTTGCGATCTTATTTTTTAGAACCAGGATATTTTGCAACTTTTATTATTCCAGCTGTTTCATATTGTTTTTTGCAAAAAAACTATTGGAAACAACATAAGCGGCGAGTTATAATTTTGGTAACTGCTTTGCTTTTAACATTTGCTACAATTGGTTATTTTGTTATGTTCTTTTTTCTCATATATCAATATAGAAAAATAATTTTGAAGTATTGTTATGTGCTCATAGTGCCAATAATAATATTTGTTTTATTTATCTTGAATTATTCAACAGAAAGCCAGGGTATGGACAGTTCTTGGAAAGCCATGGTAGCAAAAACATCAGAAAGTATAAATGCATTTAGTGATTTTGAACCTGAATATTTTGAGGTCTTAAATCTAAGTTCTTATGCTTTACTTACAAATTTATGGGTAGCAAATGAGGCACCATGTAGGTTAACCGGAACGGGACTGGGTACTCATGAGATTAATTATGAAATGGAGTATCAATCAAATTTCTTTCAATATGGACTGAATCAAACAGATGCATATTCACTGTTTACTCGTTTATATTCAGAATTTGGTGTCATTGGAATATTTCTTGTTATTTACTTACTCTTCAAATATCGAAATACTAATAATCCCATTAATATAGCAATATTGATTGTATTTATTTCTTATTTTATACGAGGTGGGCACTATTTCATTTATGGAGTAGTATTCTATGCTTACTTATTTTATTATACATCTTCAATCACTATAAATAGAATGGAAGTATATAATAAAAAACGAATTAACTATTTGTAAATCATTTGTGAATGCTTAAAAATATAGTGATCGTAAACGATTGGGCCTCTATAGAGGGTGGGGCTGCAAATGTTGCAATAAATTCTGCAATTGGGTTGGCAAAGCATTATTGTGTATATCTATTTTCTGCAGTTCAACCTATTGATAGTAGGCTAAAGAAGGCAGGTGTAAATGTGATATGCATTGGAAAAAAAGATGTACTACATGATGAGAATCGTTTCCGTGCAATATGTAAGGGATTGTGGGATAACGAAACGAAGAGGGAGTTTGAACATCTTTTAGCTACATTGGATCCGGCAGAATCTATTATACACTTTCACACTTGGACAAAAGCATTAACTGCTTCGTTATATGCTGTCACTGCAAAAATGGATTTTAGGACGGTGATAACACTTCATGACTTTTTTTGCTTCTGTCCCAATGGAGGGTTTTATGATTATCAGCGTAATGAGATTTGTACAAAGAGACCTATAAGTCTTGCATGCTTGGTTTGTAACTGTGATGTACGAAGTTATCCGCAGAAAATATGGCGTAGTATAAGAATGAAGATTCAAAATCGTGTATTGGCAAGGAATAAGAAACTATATTTCATATCTATCTCGGCATTAACTCGAAGGATCTGTGTGTCGTTGATAAATGGCAGTCGCAAAGTATATACGGTTGTGGATCCTGTGGAAATAAACGGAAATCAACCTAATAAGTTATTAGAGAACGATAAATATCTGTTTATGGCAAGATTATCTCCTGAAAAGGGAGCGGAATTATTTTGTCAGGCTGTGACAGACTTAAATCTGAAGGGGATAGTGTTGGGGGATGGATATCTGAGAAAAGAATTGATGGAAAAATATCCCAATATAGAGTTTGCAGGCTGGGTGACAGCTGGAGATAAACAGTTTTATTTTAAACAGGCAAAGGCTTTTGTTTTCACCTCGCTATGGTATGAAACGTTTGGCTTATCTGTTGCGGAAGCTAGATCTTACGGAATTCCTTGTATAGTTCCAGATGCTTGTGCTGCAAGTGAGCAGATTATAGATGGAGAAACAGGGTATATATTCAAAACAGGAAATTTAGATTCTTTAAAAGAAGCGATTACCAAATATGAGAATACTGATATTCAATCAATGCAAAACAATGCTATTAATAAGTTTATAGCAAACGATTGGAGTTTAAAATCTCATATTAGGAATCTAGTACAAGTTTATAATGAAATTATTACAGAATAATGAGTAATCAAAAATCTACCCACTTTCACTGGGTAGATATCATTAAAGGTACAGCAATCATTGAGTAGTTCTTTCTCATATAGAGCATCCGTTTAAGGACTATCCTTTAATACCACTTGCAAGCTTGATGTATGGGCTTTGGTTTGTATCAGTGTTTTTTGTAGCAGGTGGTTTTTTTTGAAAGCTGAAAAATTATCCTCTCCTGTCGGATTTATCAAAGGGAAGATGAATAGCTTGTATCGGTTGTTACTATATTTTTATATTCCAGCGGTATTATTGCATAATGTGATGTTGAATATTGGCTTTTATGATACAGCAACTAATTATGGTGGAAAATATATGGATTATTGGGGAGTAGGGCAATTTGTGAAAGAATTAGTGCTGGTATTTCTCTTTGCTGGTAGAGAACCTATCTTAGGTGCTATGTGGTTTGTATATGTATTGCTTTTGGCTATGATAGGATTATCTGTAGTTAGTTGGATATTGAGTCGATGGATAACAGACAATCAGAAATTGGAAGTGGTACGGGCATTAGTTTTATTCATTGGATGTGTTATTAGTTGCCAGTTGACTAATGTCATTGGCTTCACTATTCCAAGGGTGAATAATACGATCACAGCTATGTGGTTGATATATTGCGGTTATTTGATGATGAATATATTTAAACTGAAATTCGATAATAATTGGGTAGCTATATTTTGTGGATTAGTACTATATCATATTGCAGCAGTTGAAGGAGGAACAATGTTGAATTCAAATAAATATACTGATGTTTTATCATTGACTGCTTCTTCTGTTTCTGCACTTTATGTCATAGCTTATTTGAGCAAAAAGATAGAGAATGGAACTGTCGGTAAGGCATTAGCATGGTGTGGTAAGGAGTCATTTTACATTATGGCGTTACATTTCGTTGGTTTTAAGCTCTGTACATTAATGTTGGGTGCAGTTGGTTTCAATTACAACTTTCGAGCCTGTTAGCACTGGCAAGAGAAAATGTAGGACTCACTGTGTTGTACTTGTTTTTTGGTTTATTGTTTCCGTTAGTTTTTATTGTTGGATTTAGGTGGACGAAAAAAGTCTTTGGGATATTATTCAAGCGTCTTTGGTCAGTACGGAACTAATGTATAGTTAATTTCTAATTTTTTTTTAATGATAACAGTATCTATTGTAACTTATAAAACTGATTTGGTAGAACTTGCTAAATGTTTACAGTCTTTATTCTCCCCTTTAGTTTCTAAAGTGTATGTAATTGATAATTCAAACCAAAAGTATATTTTCGATTTTTGTAAAGAATATGCTTTTGTAGAATATATTGGTAGTAGAAATGTAGGGTACGGGGCAGGGCACAATCAGGCTTTGCGTAGAGTTTTGAATTCAAAAAGTAAATATCATCTGATTTTAAACTCCGATGTTTATTTTGATCCTAGTATATTAAATGAATTGCTAAAGTACATGGATAGGAATTTGGACGTGGCTCAAGTACAGCCTAATATTATATATCCTGATGGCAGAATGCAATATACATGTCGATTATTACCTACACCTGTCAATCTTATTTTTCGTAGATTTTTGCCAAAGAAGATGATTGGTAAAATAGACGATCGATATTTGCTTAAGTTTAATGATCATATGCAAGCTATAAATATTCCTTATCATCAAGGTAGCTTTATGTTTTTCCGTACAGAGTGTTTTAGTAAAGTCGGTTTGTTTGATGAACACTTTTTTATGTATCTTGAAGATATTGATATAACTCGAAGAATGCATAAATATTATCGCACGATGTATTGGCCGGAGGTTACTATTGTACATGCTCACCGGGCAGCATCTTATAAGAGTAAAAAGATGCTAAAGATACACATTCAGAATGCAATTAAATATTTCAATAAATGGGGGTGGATATTTGACTGTGAGCGTAAACTATGGAATCGTAATTTATTAAAAGAGTTACATTATAAATAATTTTTTCATGATTATTTTATTTCGTGGACTTTAGAGATAAAAGACAGATTGTGGTAATCATGGACACCACCCTAATAATTATACAGTAATTAATAAGAAATGGTATAAAATAAAATGTTGAGATGTAATAAACACGTGAGTGTTTCGCATGTGAGATGAAAAAATGTAGGTCCCTAGCTTCATGCTGTTTACAGCATGATTCTCCTACATTGTAGATTAGAAATAGCGCGACGGCGCATTTCTAATCTACGCCCTGTCATCGGAGGTTAAAGCCGATGTGAATTTCCCACTATATCAACTGTCTGTGAAGATCGTTGATATTTTTCGATTTATTCTCATTATACCGGATAATAGTCTCCTCTTTCTTTGTTTATATGTTATAATATTTGTAACTTTATAGCATATAAAACAGTAATAAAGAAACGATGGAACATTCAGACTTTGTAGTGAAATGTTATAATAAACAAGAGTTAGCCCAGATGTATTTTCCTGATTTGACGATTCGTGCTTCAGTCAATAAACTTCGGAGGTGGATGAGGAGATGCAAGCCATTGATGAATGAGATACTGTCTACTGACTTTCATCCGAAGACAAAGGCATTTTCTGTGAGAGAAGTGCGGCTTATTACTTATTACTTGGGAAAGCCGGGAGAACTATAAATGATATAAATATAAAAAACTGCGGGAGACTGCACTTTCGCGAGCTCCCGTAGTTCTTTTTATATATTCATATACTCTTTTCGACTGTCAAAACAGGGACAAGCCTTATGAATCGAAGCACTAAGTTGATAATGCCCCAGGATTTGCGCATCCGGATACTGATGTTTGAGAATCGTCAACAAGTCAAGTAGCGCGAAGCGCTGCGCCTGTGTTCTCGTATCCGCCGGACGACCTTCTTCATCCAACCCACCTTCATAGCAAATTCCAATACTATGCCGGTTGAAACCTCGCACATGCGCACCGGGCTCTGATACCGGGCGACAATGGTGAAGTGCCCCATTACGGGTGATGTAAAAATGATACCCTATGTCCTTGAAACCTCGTTGCAGGTGACATTGTCGAAGCTGCTCTACGGTGAAGGAAACATTGCAGCGCGTCGCGCTGCAATGAATCACCAACAACTTAATCTCACGTGGGAGATAGTTTTCTTCTGAATTTTCCATATCGGTCAGCAGGAGATTAATGTCCCACGCAGGACGTTACACCGATAGCCGAAATGATCGAAGTCGCGATAGTTACAATAAACTGGAGAATGTTTTTCCAAAGTTGCTTTTTCATATAAATTTGAATTAAAGAATAAATACTACTGATACATTATGAACTCAAGAACCAGTCAACAACCGGTTGATTAAGCTGCCGGGTCCGGAGCTTCCCCGCTGCCGGAACCTCCCTGATTATCATCACCGCCATCATCAGGAAGCGGATCTTTATCCGAATCAGTGGAAGAATCACTTTTATACAATGTATAATCCAATGTCTTACACAACTTGCGGAGATCACTACCCGGATAGAAGAGCACTTTGCCCTTATCAATGCATGATGCCTTGAATTCCTTTGCCGTATCGGTAGGAGTACCGGTCTTGATACTCATACGGAAATTACCCAGGTCACCCATCTGGACGATATTTCCTTCATCCAGTACATTGACGATTTCGAGCAAAAACTCACCGATACAACCTTCCAGTTCCCCTTTGGAATAAGAAGAGCGTTCAGTGATACGTTTACAAACTTCCTTGACCGTCACTTTACGACCGCTACGCGCCACTGCATAAAATTTCGGAGTTTCACTAGGTTTCAACAGGTTCTTACGAGCCATGAGAGTGTAATTCTGTGCCATAACTTTTAATTTTAAATCATTAATTTTTAATTGTTTAATTGCCTTGTAATCGATTACATGACAAAAGTACTACATCGGGAAAGCGGCATGACGCATAATGACGCACACAGGCGCACAGATAAAAAGAAAAAACATCGGGAGATTTGTATCGAAACTTCCCAATGTTTGATTTCAATCATTGAGATGTTTTTTTCAAATCTCCCGATGTTTTTCCGGACTCTTCAAAAGGACAAAAGGACAAAAAGGACAGATGTGACTATTGCTCATTCATCTTGGTATAGGAACCATGGGATATCTTATTGATCTTTACTCCATTAAGCGATTTTAGCAGACGTGTTACCTTACGATGGTTGAAATCGTATTTTGCGCCAATCTGAATCGCTTCATCTGTCGTGAAACTGTCGGGCAACTCTTGAACAAAATTACGAATAGTGTCTGGATTCTTCAGTGGACGGACCGAAGGAGACGGCATGGATGAGTGCAACAGCCGGCTATGTTCGTAACAACATAGAACGATTTGAAGAGAACGCTCAAAATCAGCGTCCGTGCAATAAATCTCGGGAGAAAGATCGGTTGCCTCAAATTGCCGGATACGGGTCTGGATCATACTGATACGCATCACCAGAAAAGCATAGCGTTTCACTACAGCTTGGAGGTCATCGTTGCCTTCCAATGCCACCTCGGACAGCATACGTGAGAAAATCTCATTCAGACGGTTCCATTGCAGGCGGTTGAAATGAAAAAGAACCGGATGAGCCAGACAGAAGTGATATAATTCGGAGACACGATGCGCAATCGGTTTGAAAGAATCTTCCAGTGAGACGCAGTCGTCGCCCATTTCTTTCCAGTGCGGAGCTTCGCGGAAAGTGTAAATCAGGGTGCGGCTGGGCAATCCGTTTTCGTAGCTGCTCAATAGGCCGTCTATTTGTCCGGGAGTACCCGTCAGCAACAAAGCCAATTTGGGATGGCGTATATAGATCGGAATGAGGCCGTTGGCTTTGTAGGAAGAATCTATATTTTCGTGCTCAAAAGCCTTGCGGAGCATATCGTCGAAATTGCCACAATCCAGATGATTGGCTGTGGATAGCGTTTGTGCCTCCGTGTCGAAAATGATGCTTCCCTGTGGACCGTTGTCCTGCATCTGCATTTGCATGCGGGTATAGCTGGTAGTAGCAGGAATGAATAGCATTTTGAAAGGAGGTCGTTGAGGTTCTTCGGAGCATGCTTCTCCTTTCTTTTTCTGTTTTTGATATTCTGATTGCCAGTTATTATGTACAGTTTGGTAGTTTTTCATCATAGATTCACTGGTAGACAGGATTTCTGAATGTATTTCTTCCAACAGGTATCGTCCGGTTTGGGCGATGCTTTTACCACTGGCGGCAGGCGAAAGTATGACACTGAATATATGCGTGGAGTATTTTTTATGATTATAAATTCCGAAAGTCTGCGGAAGTGCTGCGCTCAAGGCCGTGAGATCGGAAAGGAGAGCGACATCTTGTTCGCGTTCGCTTCCGTCTTCAATGATACAGTCATTTAATAGGTCGGGAAGATTATTGTACAAACTGCGGGGAAATAAAGGAGTTCCTTTTCGGAATTCTTCTCCCAGCCAATAGGCTTCGTCGTCGGTATCGGAATTTTCTGCAGTACTATATTGTCTTTTTGTCCTTATGTCCTTTTGAAAAGAAGGGGCGCTGGCCGGAGAGGAAGCGGGTGCATGTTCATTAACTTGTTTATATCCAGACGATAAAACCTTTGTTAGTTCTTCGGGACGAAAATCCGTGTGCTCGAAAAATACAGTAAGTTCGCGTAATATGCTTTTCTGGGGATAGTGTCGGCGGCAGGCTTCGCAGGCAAGTTTGAAGACGTTGGAATGGCGCTGACCGGCTGTTAGCGGATGAAAGAAAATATAGGACGAAATAAATTGGGCGATTCCTTCTTCAGACACGTTTTCCGGAGTATTATCCTGAAGGGGAAAGGGAGGAAGCACTTCATTTTCAGAGAAAGTGTTTGTTTCTTCTTTTATAAGTGGCTCCAACACAAATGCCTGATAGAGCGCCGCAACATATCCGTTGGGGGAATAACTGAAATAACACAGGCGACTTTCGTCCTTGCATGCCGGGTCACTCTCCAATCCCAGCAGTTGATTGTAGTAGCGGCTCACTAGTTGCTGCCCTTCACGATGGCGGTTTTCGATACCTTCTACATAGGCGAAAACTTTCACTCCGTCGGTAGGGCTTTCTATTGCCGCTACTGTGTGGGGATCTGCCGCACAACGTTGGATGACTTGAAGACGATCTTTTACATGATCGTAATCAAGTCCGACAATATGGCTGGGGAGAAGAAAGTTTTTGATAGCGTGCGCTCCGTCGAATGTGCCTGCCGGAGTGAAGCAGGGGAGTTGGTTTTTCAGCTTCTGTGCCGCGGCATGGTCTCCTTCTGCATAGTACCGCCGAATAGCGTTTATGATGGAGGCATAGATCGGATGAATGCACATAATAATGACTTCAAGGAAAGACATGACTCGGGGCTTTTTTGAATACACATTTTCGTAAACCGAGACTTTGATTTCTTCTAAAACTTTCATATAAAATTGTTTTTGTAAGATTGAGCTACCTGACTATCAGATAACGGGAACAAAGGTCGGGATATTAAAAATAGGGTTGCTTCCCTATGTGGATAGCACTTGATAAAGCAAATAAAAAATGAAATATTATAATTTATTAATCATAGAATGACATGGCAAAAGAAAAACAGGAACCTTATGAGTTTTTAAGCAATTTGGTATTGGCTTTAATGGATATGGATCGTATTTTCAGTAACAGTTTTTTCATAAGCGAATTCGCTATCTCTCCTAAAACATTAGGGGAGATAAGGCGGGGAGAGGATATGTGCATTTATCAGTATGTACGGGTGATCCGGTGTATGACGAAATATCTTCATTTGATTATTCAGCTGGATATGTTGCTGAAGGAGTTAAGAATCGTACTGTCTTCCCATTGTGACTTGGTGGTCGCTACGGTTCCGCATCGTTCTTGCGGAACTTGTCAGCCGACAGAATGGGTGGCAGTGATGCATTGGGATGGAGTGAAATTGTGATTTCTACAGAAAATAGGGCATTTTTTCAATCTTTTTGCCCGATTTCTTTCTTTATTTAATTTTTTTTATATCTTTGCTTTCATATTGAGAAACACGGATAAAAACTCACTTATTTATTCATATAAATTTAATAAATTATGTTCAAAGCTCCTTTCTCATTTGACGGGCGTATTCGTAGAATTGAATATTTCCTGTCGGGCATTATCGGTGGTATAGTTTCCAGTATTGCATGGGCACTTGGTGTAGGTACATTTATTTTGGGTGCTGCCAGCGGATCGGCCGGTGGATCAGTATTTGGTTTATTGATCGGTCTTGCTGCTATGATTGCTTCCATTTGGTTCTCTTTGGCACAGGGTGTGAAACGTCTGCACGACTTAAACAAATCCGGTTGGCTGATTTTGTTGTGCTGTGTGCCTATCATTGGTTGGATTTTTGCATTGTATATGTTGTTTGCAGATGGTACGGTAGGTCCTAATCCTTACGGAGCAGATCCGAAAAACCGTATGCCATATCAGGCACAGCCTGCTTCTGTAAATGTGACTGTAAACGTTTCAAGAGAAGAGGTGAAAGTTGACAAGCCGGTGGAGGATGCTCCCGCACCTGCAGAAGCTCCAGCGGAGGAGAATAAAGAAAAAGCTGAATAATCTTATTAAAGAAGAAATAAGAAAGCCTCTTGCAAAATTCGTTTTGCAGGAGGTTTTTTGTTACTAATCTGTTTGTTATTCAATATTTTGTATAAATTTGTAGAATAAATAATCAATCTATCGAATATGTATATGTTAAGCACAGTAATCTCTCAAACTGGTGAATGCAATGCACAGCACGCGACAGACCCTTGTTTTTTAAATCAATGGGGATATTCTACCCTTTTGTTAATCATTATCGGGATAGGTTTAGTATACCTGCTTTTTAAGAAACGGAAATTCTTAGTGGATAACCTGAAATGGATTGCAGGTACGGTATTTATTGCAGGTTTCCTGATATATTGGTATGCTTTTAATGAGGGAGGGAGTGATAGTAATTCGATAGCGTTGACGTTTAGGTCTGCTCTGTCTTCTATGGAAATGTTCGCTTCGCATTCCGATCTTTTGGAGGTTCCTGAAGATCTGCATCATGATCCTTTCTACATGACGATATTTTCTGTGATACATTTCCTGGCCGTTATAGTGAGTGCGGTTTTTATCATCAAACTGTTAGGATTCAGATTCATCTCATGGGTGCGGTTATGTATGGCGAATCTTTCAAGAAAGAAGAAATGCCGGCTGTTTATTTTCTGGGGTGTCAATGATAATGCGATATTGCTGGCTAACAGTATAAGAAAAAAAGCGGCAGAGCCAAAGGGGAAGAATGAAGAAGGATGGGAGAATTGTAAGTTCATTTTCGTGAGGTTGCTTTCTGCTAATGAAAGCAGTTCTCATGGCCGGTTCACATTCAGTCATTTCTTTAATTCGTCTCATGACGGAACTGAAAAATTCATAGAAAAGATAGAAGAGCTTGACGGCATACTGGTTAACTCTAAATTTGGAATCACAGGCCGGGTTATAGATAAAGTCAAATCGGAATTTGATTTATACAAATATCTCGGATTGAGGAGATTGGGAAACCTAATCAAGAAGTACCCGCAGGCAACTTTCTATTTCTTGTCTCCCAATGAAGAACTGAATCTGGAGGCGGTGTCTGTTTTTAAGGAAATAGCGAAATGTAAAGAAGATAGAGTCCATAATCAGGTTCAGATTTATTGCCATGCGCGTAAGAACAACCAGAACCAGAAGTTGGAAATATGTGATGGGTTGAAACATCAGATTCATATCATCGACTCGTCTAATCTTGCTGTATTGCAATTAAAAAAGAATGTGAGGAATCACCCCGTGAATTTTGTAGATGTCGATACATCGAAGGCTTGTGTAAAGAAACCTTTTACGTCGATGATTATTGGCTTTGGAGAAACCGGACGTGATGCATTTCGTTTTCTATATGAGTTTGGGGCATTGATCGATGTAAATGGCAATAGGAACCCTCAAAAAATATATGTGGTTGATGAACATATAGATGAATTGAAAGGTGATTTTTTAATGAAAGCACCTGCCTTGAAGGAGAGGAAAAATGAGTTGGAATGGTGTGAAGAAATGTCTATCCATTCCGAACGTTTTTGGGAAAAATTTTCTGAAATCATTCATGATCTAAACTATGTTGTAATTGCTATAGGAAATGATAATGAAGGGATGGCATTGGCGATTGATCTCTACGAATATGCCTATCGATATAGAAAGGATTGTTTCAATGATTTTAGGATTTATCTGCGCGTCAATGGAAGTTGCAACACCATTCAGCTGAAGCAAATAAAAGAGTATTTTAATATTTATGGCAATACCCGGGATGTAATCATAACTTTTGGAGCGCAGGAAGAAATATTCTCGTACGATGTGGTATCGACAGATGTGCTTGAAGTATTGGCAAAGGAATTTTATTATGCATATCAGAAAATTATGATTGACGCAATGCCTGAAACGAATGAGAAGGAAATTGAAGAGAAGAAGAAAGCGAAGGAAAGCCTGAAGCAAACAGCGGAAGAAGAATGGAATGCGCGTAGAGAGGCATTGCAGGACAAGCATAGCTTGGATGCACAAATTAAATTGGCTTATCAGGAAGAGCAGGATAGGGCTAATGTATGGCATATCGATACCAAAAAGTTTTTAGCCGGGGCCATGGGAGAGGATGGCAAAGATAATAAGGAAAGATTGAAAGAGATGGTTGAGCTGACGCAGCGTGATGCCCATACATTGAACTATTCTAAGGTTTGTGACGTTGTTTCCAGTACATTATTTGATAATTTGAGTAAGTGCGAACATTTGCGTTGGAATGCATGTATGGAACTGCAAGGATTTGTAACGTGTGACGGAGATAAAGACTTTCAGCAGAAGAAGCATAAATGCATCGTCGATAATGATATTTTAAGAAGTAAATATCCGGAAACCATCCCTTATGACCAGTGTGTGGTTGAGCTAAGTTTTAGATTGAAAAAGAACTAACTATATGACAGATCAGGAAATAGTCGACGGATTAATCAATCGGGATGAAAAAATCACCGATTGGTTTTTCAACATAAAATATCGTCCGTTGTTTATCAATGTAATTAAGCTGATATTTGATTACCAGGTTGATTACGATGAATGTATCAGCGAACTCTACTATCATCTAATGAAGAATGATGCTGCCGTTCTTCGTAATTTTGAGGGACGTAGCACCATTGGAACATGGATTAAGATTGTGGCAATTCGTTTTTTCTGTTCCCGGAAAAAACGTGAACAGATGATAGAAGACGAGAGTAAAGAGCCTCTTTATGAGCAGAATCATGAAGAAGAAATAGACGACTCTGAATCGAAAATAGCCGCAAAGATTGATTTGGAACGTTTGTTCGATCTGATGTCGAATAAGCGGTATGTGATGGTCATCAGGGAATTAGTACTCAAAGAGGTCGAACCTGAATTTTTAGCATTATCTATGGGAATAACTGTTGCTAATCTGTACAATATTAAAAAGCGTGCGCTGGCAGCATTGGCTCACTTAGCTATGAATGATAAGAAGAAGTATGAAAACAAAAGATAAAAATATGATAACCGAAGAATTGTTGGCTGCTTTTGAAGAAGGTAAGACGAATGCTGAAGAAACAGCTTTGGTACTTGAATATCTGGCGACTGATGAAAGTTTGCAAGAGGAATTTATCTTGTCTCAACAGTTGGATGCCATGATGGGAGCTGATGATGAAGAAACGGACTTCCTGCCAATGGCGCAGATGGCAGCCAAATCGGAAGGTAATCTTTGTGATTTCCAGTGTGAGCAGTTTATTTTGAAACGTAGAAAGATTGAATATAATTCGGATGAACTCTCGGAGGAGGCCAGGAATAACAGTTGGTTGAGGGAGAGGGGAACTCCTTTGCATAGTGTAGGCCGCCTGCTCGAACAACGCGGATTGATTGTGATGCGCAGTTATGGTTCCAGTATTGACAGTGTCATACGTGCCCTCAAGGCCGGACATGATGCGATTGTTGTGGTAAATAGTTGCCGGTTGCCGGGAAATAGTGAGGAGGAAATTGCTTATCATGCAGCAGTAGTGCTTGACGTAAATGAAGAGGAAGTGACGCTTTATGATCCTGCAACAGGAGAGGAAAGTACGGCCTATCCCAAGGATCACTTTATTGCGGCATGGAATGATGCAAAAGCGTATCTTGCGAGAGTGAAAGTGCCTGATCTGGATTATAATCCGCGGCCTATTGATCTGGAAGATGTTGAATTGAGCACTGATTTGATTGAATTGCGTGAAGCCATTGCTGAAAATGCGCACGAAATCTGGGGACCAGCGCCAGGAAGAGGGATGGACTTATGGACCGCAGAGGGATGACGAGAAGAAAGAGACTCCGGACATGGTGCCTTATTCCATGCTTCCTTATTCGGAAAAAGAATATGATCGACGTATGGCGTTTGATACGATCAAGCTGATGAAAAAGCTGGGGTATAGTATTATCAAACAGGGCGATACGGCTCTTCATAATGAGCTGATGAGAAAATTGAAGAATGAAGGTGATGCCAAAGTCTGTGAATGTGGTGCGTCTATTTTTATGGACCAAATCTATTGCAGTCATTGTGGTAAAAAGATAGATTGGAAATTGTTCCGCTAATATATAAATAATGAATCATAAAATGAAAGAGTATATTCCCAATCCGGTGGATACAGGACATATCCAACTCCCGAAGGAGTTGGAATATTTGGTAGAAGAGATGGCTAAGAATGTTCATGAAGTCTGGTCGAAAACCAGAATAGAACAAGGTTGGACGTATGGAAAAAAGCGGGATGATGTGTTGAAGCAGCATCCGTGCCTGGTTCCGTATGAAGAATTACCTGAAGAAGAAAAGGTGTACGACAGAAATTCTTCGGTGGAAACCTTGAAACTGATTATGAAACTAGGGTTCAAGATTTCGAAGGATGAGGAATAGGCGATTTGCCTGCATCCAACAAGATAAATGGTGCCCAATATTTACTGTCTGCATATCCGTTCTCACGAAGGTACTGTTGCGCTTTTATAAGAGCCTGTCGTTCGGATAACCCTGAAATGATGTTCTCATAGAATTTAGTCATGAGAAGCATGGAGGCCTGGTCGTCAACAGCTGAAAGTGTCATGAGGATGGTTTGTACTCCTGCATTCTTAAAGCCTCGTTGAAGACCGAAAAGACCATCCGCACCAAGAGTACCTTGACCGGTGTTGCAGGCAGAAAGAACAACCATACGACAACCGCGGAGGTTTAGTGTACTGATTTCATCTGCACGGAGCAGTCCGTCGTTATTCTCTTCCGTGGCATTGGCGCCGGACATAATCAGGAAGCAATGCTTCATCGCATCATCGGCTTCACGTTGCTTCAATTCTTTATAGTCTCCGTGAGTAGCTATGTGAATCAACGAAACAGCTTTGCCGTCGAGTGCCCGGAACTGCTTTTCCGTTCCGTTTTCACCTACGAATAGATTGGTTTTAATCTTCTTTTCTTTCAATAGGGAATTTACGTTATTTACTTCATTGAGCGTATATGGTAACTCATGATACCCATTCTGTCCGTTACGGAATTTCCCGGAGTTATGATCTGTAGAAACAATATTGCGAACTTTGGTTGAAGCCATTTCGTAGTCTAATCCTCCGAAAAGTGCGGCTGATGAGTAGTTCAGTGAAGCTTTGTCGAGTGCGATTTCTTTTGTTGACGATAAACGATAGACGGCTTTCTGGAATGCTAACGGCAGGTTACCCGCTCCATACGGAAGATATTCTACAGGTAACTGATGAAGTATCCCGTCAGGTGAAAAATAAATAGTATCCGCTTTGCTGATATATTCATCCAGCACTTTCCAGAAATGTGCCCCGTTTTCGGTTGTGGTGAAAGCCGTAGGCGATTGCATCTCTTTCGATAGCAATTTCTGACTCATTAACTTGATTGCGGTGGGAGACACGTCACCCGGACGAAGTACGAAAGCGGTCAGGTGTTTGTCCGGAGCTAGTAGTTCATCGTCTATGAGAGCAAATTCTATGGCGATGGAGTTTCCATGCAGATGCTTTTGTACGTCCTGCCATTTGACAGAAAGATAACGGGTATAGTCGCCGAAATCAGTAGATTTTCGCATCAAGTCCAGTTGCAGCTGTTCATACTCCTCTTTCTGGCGGATGATATTTTTCCGTGCTTCCGTCTGATTGGTTGCATTCGGGAGTTCACTTTGCATGGATAAAATTTGTTCCGCCATAAGGGTAGCCTTGTTGTATTGGTCGAGCAGGGATTTATCTCCCGAAGCGCGGATCAGAGACTCCAGTTCAATAGACGAATTGAGCATAATACCTTTTGAAAACAATAATGCATCGTAACCTAACCGGGCAAAACGTTGTTTTTGTTCAGGTGTACCTGTTGCGGCGATATTGGCTGCACGGAGGGGAATACTGTCCAGTGAGGAACGGATATCCTTCCAGAATGCCAGGCGTTCATCGGCTTTCGAGAGACGGAAAAGATTACGCAGCGCGGTTGTTTCGCTGGAGAGGAAAGGTTCCATATAGGCTAATGCCTTGTCGGTCTGTCCTTGGGTATAGTAGATGTCAGCGATAGTCCCTAATGCGGAGACATACATCAAACCGTCTTCTCCCCATTGCAGGCGATAAGCGTCCAATTGTTCAAGATTCTCTTTCAATAGCCTGTTTAAAACCGCCATTCGTTGACGTTCGGCATCCTGTTCTGTCTGCCTGGCTGCTGTCTCATTGCCCATCATGGTGTGGCAACGATTCAGACTGCTAAGTGCATCCTGATATTTTACATCACTGCCGGGAAGAATTTTGTAAATGTCTGCAGCCTGTTGGTAGTTTGCTGCTGCTTCTGCATATTGTTTTTGTCGGTATAAGATACTGCCTCTGGAACGCAGAATTTCCCCCATCTTATCTGACTTATCACCCGTCGGAAGCAGTTTTTCGGCTTTTGTGAGTATTTCGAGGGCTTTTCCGTACTCCTTGGTGAATCCGTAGTTACGGCACAATGCAACGGAGGCGTCTACATATTTGTCCAGTTTGTCCGGCAACATCTGTGCATAAACCGACAGTGCCTGGTTGAGCATACGATTGGAGGCCTCATACTTGGCGGCAATGCTATAATTGAGTCCGCCCAGATAAGATTCCAATGCAAATTTAGCCTGTTCGGCAGGATTGTTGCGAAGGATGTCTGCTGCCAGTTCGTAGTATTCGCCGGCAGATGCGTGATCTTGTATTCCGGAAAGAAATTGCGCATAGTTGTGGCGTACTTTAAAAACAATCTCCTTATCAGTATTCACATCGCATTTCTTTAAAGCATCCAGAAAATGTGCCCTTGCCTTATCATTGTTACCTATGCTGGCAAAATACTGGGCACGCTCGGTCAGGCAATCAGGTTCGTCGCAAGGCTTTTCCAATTCTTTTTTATTGTGAGCTTCTACCAATTTCATGTATTCTAATACTTTCGGCTGATTGTTCAGTTCCACGTAGATGGATGATATCCAATCGAGAAGTTGCTCGTATTCTTTTGAATCGTCAGGAAAGATGTTGAAGGCCTGCTCATAATAAGTGACTCCTACATCTTTACGTCCCGACAGGTAGTACAACGAACCTATCTGCTGGAGTTGACGGGCAACTGAAAGGGACTTTTCGCCATACATCTTTTTACTGATGGCTATTTCCTCTTCTACGATGGCACTTGCTTTGTCCATTTCTCCTAAAGCTATGTAGCAGCGGGCGAGATTGATATGAAACATGAATGCCTGTTCAGGACGGGGCTGAATGCGACTGCACAGTTCCCATGTCTTGCCATGAATTTCTGCTGCTTTAGGATAGTCTTTTGCAACAGTCAGGTAGTAGAGTCCTGTGTTGTTCAGGGAGGAAATGTATTTGATATTTGTTTCGCCCAGTATGGTCTTGCGCATATCTGCTGCCATTTGTGTATAGGTTAGTCCTTCGGGACGTTCCAGATTCAGATAACAACGGCCGAGAATGTGCAGGCAGGTAGCGCGTTCCGCACTCTGTGTCTTTCCTGTTTTGACATATAATTCATCCGCTTGTTTCAGTTTGGTAATGGCAGTTGGGTAATCTTGTTTACTTTCTAGTTTTTGAGCTTCTTCAACCAGTAGGTCGGCTTGGCTTGTAGTCTGTGAGTAGGCTGTCAGACATAGACAGGCTAATAGAGATAGAATGAATTGTCGCATATAATAGAGATTTTAGTGGATTAAAATAAGATCAAGGCAAAGCTCCCGTCTCTCTTGCTTTTATTGGTGATCGAGACGATGATTTTATATCGTTCATCCGAGCTAACCTTTTCTTTTCGGAAGGGAAGACCTTTCCGGACGCTGTCATTACATTTGTATTCCCGTTCACTTTTCGATTGATAACCGATTGTCTTTATTTTCCAACTGAAAGAGCGATTCACCTCTGCCACACAGCCTATCTGCGAGGTTCCCGAACAGCTCGGAATCTCGAAAGTACAGGTCTGACCGGCAGCCACCATTTTGGTATCTAATCTTACTTTGTTGGCGGAGTCCTTATCACCTCTCATCCTCGCTTCTGCCGCATACTTGTCCGCAATTTCATAGATTGTTTCATTATCAACGCAGGCTTGAATGAATTCGTAGTCAAATACCAGATGTCCTTTCAGGCTCAAGACATCGCCCTTGGTTTGTTTGACGGTTAATGGGATAGGGGCTGCATCACGCAGCGTTTTGCTTACTGCCAGCAGTTGTTCGCCACTGGCAAAGCCGCCGTCCAATGCTTCACATGCTTTCTTACAGGCGTCGAACACCGTTTCAAAGGGTGTCGTTGTCTGTGCATTGGCACTCATTTGCCCTCCGATGGAAAAAAACAGGAGGATGAATACTCTGAAAATAGTTTTCCTGCTCATTTTTATTCTGCATTCATAGTGTTATTGAATAGGATTAAGTACCACACGAAATCCGATATGTGGTTCTGATGTATCGTAAGTCTGTACGCTACGATGGCGAATGTCCATATCACGTTCGTTGGCCAGGTAGCTGCCTCCTCTCACTATCTTTTTATGGTGTCCGGGATTCTCTGCCGGACCTTGGGGATCTGTGACCCGTGTATTTTCATACCGGCTCATCCAGTCTGTACACCATTCGGCGGCGTTGCCTGACATGTCGTATAAATCGAATCCGTTTTCGCGTTTCTCGCCAACGGGATGCAGGCGTTCATTGGCATTGGAGGCATAGTAGGCTACATCACGAATGTTGTCTGAACCGGCATAAGGATAGCTTTCGCCTCCGGCGGCTGCATACTCCCATTGCGCCTCCGTAGGGAGGGAAAAAGGTAAACCGGTGAGCTTGTTCAGTTTCTTGGTGAAGGCCTCTGCATCATTCCACGTTATATGTGTCATAGGCAGCATGCCTTCTTCCGTAACAATGGAGTCATTCATAATGGCATACCACAACGAACGTGTTACTTCGTATTTACACATATAATAATCGGAACTTAATACAACGGTGTGCTGCGGTGAGTCATATCCTTTTCCCATAGTTTTCCCCATGATGAATTCTTTGTTTTTGGCCGGAATCAGCAGCATATTATTCATCATGTCCACCAGGGAGCGGAGCTGGGGCAGTGTGATTGTGGGATTCCATTTTACGTCTACCCATTCTTTCTCTCTGTCTTTTATATCCCTGTTTCCGGTGTTGTTTACGGAAGCGCGTCCGTCATTCCGGAGTGCATTGAATTCATGCAGGATGGAGTCGCATGTAGATTTCAAAGGACTGTCCGGGTGTTTCTTTATGAAACTACTATAATCGTCATAAGTGCGGCAATCCTTGAATTCCAGTTTTTGTTCTGCCGTTCTTTGGATGGAAGTATAAGTTTTGCTTCCTGCTACTATTAATGATAGAGCAATGAAAGTCATCACAAGCCATTTGGCAGATACATAAGAAGGTTTTGATAACATTTGTTTCAGGAGGTCACCCTTTATATCTTTGAATCGGGCTACTCGTGAGTTGCTGTAAAATACAGCTTGAAAATCTTTTAATCCGCTAATGTCCGGTGGTAGTTGCAGGGTGGCGAAATCATAGCTTTCACTTTCCTGCGGAGCAATCGGAATGATATTTATCTGTTTGGGGTTTCTACTCCGGCGGTGTAACGCACGGCCTAATTCTATCCGGACAAAATCGATTTCTCCGGTATGGCTGATCTGCTTAATTTCCGTTTCAAACTCTTCATAGGTCAAGGATGCCATCCGTTCGTAGAAAGCCACTTCTTCCATGTCCCATGTTGCTTTTTCGCCTGTCTCGACCGCTTCTTCATTGAGCGGGCGGATCGTTGTAAACGTCTCCGGCACCATAAACATAATGAAGTCTTTGCACTCATCAATACGGCGAATCAACTCAACATCAAACCGACCGTTTAAATTGTCTTTATCAAAGCTCACCCTTTTGCGGAATCCGGATTCTTCCAGCATCAGTTGTAGCATTTCAGGCTTGTCGCCCGAACATCTTTTACGGTAACTTATGAATATGTCGTAATTATGCTTGCTCATCAGCTGCTAAGATAATAAAAAGAAACAGATTTGTCAATCTTACTCGAAATTTATTTTTATCTTTGAAATTCGGTAAACAGAAAAAAGAAATATATATGAAAAAAGTAATTTGCAGTGAGAAAGCTCCGGGGGCTATCGGCCCTTATAGTCAGGCGATAGAAGCCAATGGTATGGTATTTGTGTCCGGTCAGTTGCCTATTGATGCCGCTACGGGACAGATGGCTGAAGGGATAGAAGGACAGGCTCGCCAGTCGTTGGAGAATATCAAACACATTCTTGAAGAAGCAGGATTGACAATGGGAAACATTGCCAAAACCACTGTCTTTCTTCAGGATATGTCCCTGTTTGCAGGGATGAACGGTGTGTATGCCACGTATTTTGACGGAGCCTTTCCGGCACGTTCGGCGGTTGCCGTAAAAGCTCTGCCAAAGGATGCGTTAGTAGAGATTGAGTGTATCGCGGTTCGCTAACAAATCTGCGACAATGAAACTGCTGCCTCCTACAAAGATCAGATCTTTGGGGGGGCAGTTCTTTTTTGCCGCCTGTACAGCTTCTACAACAGTGGGGTAGGTGGTACCTTTCAATCCGGCTTCTTCTGCCAATGCCAGTAGTTCATTTTCCGGAAGCGCGCGTTTAACGCTTGCTTTGGTAAAATAATAGGTGGCATATTTCGGCAATGCTCGCAGAACCCCCCGGATGTCTTTGTCATTGACCATGCCGAATACAATATGGATCTCCTGATCGAAGGTTTTGTGAATGGCATTGAGCTGTACATGGATATATTCGATTCCATCAACATTATGTCCCGTGTCACAGATAATATCCGGATAGCTGTGTACTTTCTGCCAACGCCCCATCAGACCGGTGAGCTGACATACGTTTGCAAGACCTGCGCGATAGTCCTGGGATCTGATGTTGTAGTTCAGACGGGTCAGTGTCGCAAGGGCTTTTAGGATGGTAAACATATTTTCGAATTGGTAAGCTCCGCTCAACTCTGTGAAAAGTCCGAAAGGAAACATCTCATTGTGGATTTTGATAGCATCTTTTCTTTTGTCGAGTATCTGGTCTAGCGTACGTAGACTGTCTGACAGGTCTAACATGAGTAATGCTTGCCGCATCTGGTTTGCCTCTTCTTCTGATTGTTCGTCCATTGCTTCGATCATTTCGTGCATGCTCTGAATTGTGTTGTCCATCATCGGTCTTATTTCTTGCAATTTCGAATAAGGAACTATTTCCATGTCCCAGTACCGGGCATTTTCACGGGCATATTCGATAGGCGCATTCTTTTCTTTAGCTTTCATGGTAAATACACGTTTCACTGCCCCTTGGGCTCTGCCGATAACGACCGGAACTCCTTCTTTGATAATTCCGGCTTTCTCTTTGGCAATCTTCGTCAGCGTGTCACCCAGATATTGGGTGTGGTCGAGGCCTATGTTGGTGATAACACACAAATCCGGATGGATGATATTCGTACAGTCCAATCTTCCGCCCATGCCTACTTCGATAACTGCTACATCTACTTTCTGGTCGGCAAAATAACGGAATGCCATAGCGGTGGTCAGTTCGAAGAATGAAGGGTGCAGCGGCTCGAAGAAAGAGCGATGCTCTTCTACGAAATTGACTACATACTCTTCCGGTATCATCTCACCGTTGATACGGATACGTTCGCGGAAGTCGATTAAATGAGGGGAGGTGAATAGTCCTACCCGGTAACCGGCGCACTGCAATACGGCTGCGATGGTATGTGAACAGGATCCTTTTCCATTTGTCCCGGCGATATGTATCGTTCTGAATTCTTGATGCGGATGACCTAAATGTTCGTCCAATTTGTGTGTGGTCTCTAAACCCGGCTTATATGCTTTGCCTCCTATTTGTTGAAACATTGGTGCACTTTCATATAAGTACTTTAAAGTGTTCTGATAATCCATGTTTTATAATATTTAACTCCGGGCAATCTTTATTGCTCGCAAAATTGTTTATCTTTAGAACCGTCAATCTGACTATAAATGGAGGGATTGGCGAATGAGATTGCAAATATCAACATTTAAATCTAAGAAATCATGGGAACTAAGAAAAATTTTGTAATTGACACAAATGTTATTCTTCACGACTATAATTGTTTGAAGAATTTTCAGGAAAATGATATTTACCTCCCTCTTGTTGTACTCGAAGAACTGGATAAGTTCAAAAAAGGAAACGAGCAGATAAATTTCAATGCTCGTGAGTTCGTGCGCGAATTGGATGTGCTGACAAGCGACGAGCTTTTCTCCGACGGAGTGAAGCTTGGCGAAGGATTGGGACGTCTGTTTGTCGTGACAAGCAATGTGCCGGCTGCCAAAGTGTGGGAATCGTTTCCTATAAAGAAACCCGATCATTTGATTTTGGCGGCAACCGAATACCTGACCGACAAGTATCCGAAAATGAAATCTATCTTAGTGACCAAAGATGTGAATCTGCGCATGAAAGCCCGTTCAATCGGTCTGCTTTGCGAAGATTATATTACGGATAAGGTGGTAAATGTAGATGTGTTCGAGAAATCTAATGAGATTTTTGAAAATGTAGATCCGGCATTGATCGACCGTATTTATTCTTCAAAGGAAGGCATTGACTTGAGTGAATTTGACTTTAAGGATTTGATTCATCCCAATGAATGTTTTGTATTGAAGAGTGACCGGAATAGTGTATTGGCACGCTACAATCCTTTTACCCATTCTATTATCCGTGTGATGAAGGGTAAGAATTATGGAATCGAACCACGGAATGCGGAACAGAGTTTTGCTTTTGAGATTCTGAATGACCCGAACATCAAACTGGTGGCTCTGACAGGAAAAGCGGGAACAGGTAAGACTTTGCTGGCTTTGGCTGCTGCTTTGGGCAAGCTGACGGATTACAAACAGATTTTGCTGGCACGTCCCGTTGTGGCGCTTTCCAATAAGGATATCGGTTTCCTTCCGGGAGACGCACAGGAAAAAGTAGCTCCTTATATGCAGCCGTTGTTTGATAACCTGAACGTCATAAAACGTCAGTTTGCTACAAACTCTACCGAAGTGAAGCGCATAGAAGATATGCAGAAAAGCGAGCAGCTGGTGATTGAAGCTCTGGCATTTATCCGTGGTCGTAGTTTGAGCGAAATGTATTGCATCATTGACGAAGCGCAGAATCTGACCCCGAATGAAATAAAGACAATCATCACCCGTGCAGGAGAAGGTACGAAGATGGTATTTACGGGAGATATCCAGCAGATTGACCAACCTTATCTGGATAGTCAGTCCAATGGCTTGGTATATATGATTGATCGTATGAAAGACCAGAATATCTTTGCACATGTCAATTTGCTGAAAGGTGAACGAAGTGAATTGAGTGAACTGGCAAGCAACCTGTTATAACAGATTTCTCTGCTAAGCGAGATAAATTAATAAGTGATTAAAAAAGTAAACGGTGAACATCCTGTTGCAAATAGCACAATTTGTTCACCGTTTTCTTTATTGATTTAGTATACTTTTTCCTTATTCTTTCTTTCCGAAATATTTCAGGAACTGTGTACGTTCGAATGTATTAACACCCTGAACATCCTTAATATTCAGTTTGCCTTTGAATTGAGCTATATTCCTGAACCCTTTGCGTTCCATCCATGCAGAGAGGAAGCGGTTGGCTTCTCCGATGAATGCATTTGTATTTAGATAGACTGCGCTACAAACTTCTACAGCCGAAGCACCGGCAAGGATAGCTTTCACTACTGATTCTGCATTGGCAACACCACCGGAAGCTGCATAGTCGATCTTGTCTACTACTGCAGACGCAATTCCGATCCAACGAAGCGGAATGGCGAGGTCGGAAGCATTGCTGAATATTTCGCCTGAAATATGCTCCATCTTTTCGATATTGATGTCCGGCTGGTAGAAACGGTTGAAGAGAACCACTGCAGCTGCTCCGTTAGCGTACAGCTGATCGATTAATGCCACAGGATTTGTCAGGTTATCACCCAGTTTCATGATTACAGGTATCTTGATTGTTTTTTTAATGTGGCGGAGAATATCGATGTGGCGTTGTTCGAATGAACCGTATGTATATTGCACTTCCGATTGCAGGGCAAGGATATTGATTTCCAATGCGTCGGCACCGGCTTCTTCAATCATCTTTGCAAAGTCAATCCATTCGGAATCAGTGTAGCAGTTGATGCTGGCAATGATAGGAATGGGGCATACCTTCTTACTTTCTTTTATTAAAGTCAGGTATTCGGATAGCTTGTGCTCACGGATATATTCTTCCAGATAATCGCTGGCTTCCGGATAGAAAGCCGGATCTTTCAGTTGGTCTGCTTCCAGCATGATCTGTTCCTCAAACAGTGATTTCAGAACAATTGCACCGGCACCATCTTCGGCCAATTTTTTGTTTTTGCCGGCACTGTTGGTCAGCCCCGAGCTACTGATAATGATAGGGTTTCTAAGGGAAAGCCCTGCGAAAGTAGTTTTTAAATCGGTCATAGCAATATGTTTTTTACTCCTGATTAATAAATTCGTTCTCCGAAAATCTTGCTTCCTACCCGTACCAGCGTACTTCCTGCGGCAATGGCTTCGTGGTAGTCATGTGACATTCCCATCGACAGCTCGCAGAAAGTATCGGAGTGGATGAACCAAGTTGTTTTTATCTCGTTAAAGAGCCTATTTAGTAAACCAAATTCCCGGTTGATTTGTTCAATGCAATCGGTGTTGCTGGCCATCCCCATTAATCCGCAGATGCGTACATGAGTCAGCTCTTTCCATTCTCCGGCATTCAACATCTCCTTACATTCTTCGGGACTGAAACCAAATTTGGTTTCTTCCTGCGCAACGTGAATCTGCAATAGGCAGTTCACTGTACGTCCCGCTTTGACAGCTTGTTTGTTGACTTCGGCCAGCAGTTTATAACTATCAATTCCATGAATCATCGCTACGTATGGTATCATGTATTTGATTTTGTTCGTCTGCAGGTGTCCGATGAAATGCCATTCAATGTCTTTGGGCAAACTTTCGTATTTAGCTGTCATTTCCTGCACTTTGCTTTCTCCAAAAATACGCTGTCCCGCCTGATATGCTTCTTCTATCGCTTCATTGGGATGGAATTTTGAGACAGCAACCAGCCGGACTCCTTGTGGGAGTTCGGCCAGCACTTGCTTAAGATTGTCAGCAATACTCATTGTTACTTATGCTTTTGATGGATCAAACTCCGGTTTGTCATTCGGTTCGGCGCTGTAAGGATATACATCCATCAACGGAGTCTCGGATACCATACCGATCTGATAATCTGCCATGGTTCCTTTCATTCCTTCATCCAGCTTCTTGACTGCGTCGCGCAAGTCGGCAGCTTGTACCAGTACTTGGGTGGAAGTCTTTTTTTCACTGCACCGCTTTTTTCATCAAGAGTGATGAAAATAAGTTTGCACTTAAACCAGCGGTCGGCACTTTCTTCGTCGCTAGGGAAAAGTTCGCTATAGTTGGCACGTTTAATATCCGAAACGGTAAATTCTCCGGAGATAAACGGAGTCATTTCTTCAATAATCCGTGCTTCTGCTTCTGTAAAACTGAGTGCGTCAACAAGATAAGGTTCAGTTACTTTCTTCTGCATTCCGTTTTCCATTGTGTTTCTTCGTAACGGATTTTGCACTCAAACCATGTATGCATTGCCATAATTTTCTTCCTTCTTTTTTAATTAATTGATTCATGTAAATTGCCTACAAAGATAAACAAAATACGAAGTAACTACCGAAAGATTTTTATTTTCTTTTATGCAGATTCCTTAATTCAAATGAAAGCATGACACGGAAAAGTCCGATGATGAGGAAAGCAAAAGAAATCATATACACTGCGTAGAGCGCTCCTATGGCGGGTTGCCATAATATTAAAAGAGAGCACAGATGATGGCAAGAATACCGAAAGCCATGTACCAGCCCCAGTCACGGGTGCCGTAACGTTTGAGGTCGATGGAATAGCCGGTAGAGGAAAAGCCCCGGAACATGAGCCAGAAGGCGATGATAAACGGAATCACTTCCATGCTGACCATCGGATAGGCAATCAGGTAAATACCCAGAACGAGGTCGATGAGTCCTCCTACGATATACCACCCCCAGCTCGGGACACCTTTCCGGTTGCTAAGAGCGAAGATGATTTCCAGAATACCGCTTATCAGCATCGATACACTGAAAATGATACTTAGAGCTACATAGGTGCTTACGGGTGAGAACATGAGCCAAAGGGCTACAATGATATACACGATTCCCAAAAGAAGAGAAGTCCACCAATTTTTTACTGAATGTTGAATCTCATTGAATACAGTTTCCATACATTTTATATTTTAAATTGAACACTAGAGTGATTTCGTTGAGGAATAACAAATTGATTTTAGAAAAGGTTTTCCGTGAACATATTTGGGGGAATAGTTGTTTCCTATATAAAGTAATTTTAAAATGTAAATGCAATATGGCAACAACAAATTTCAAAGGACAACCGGTGAAACTGATCGGTGAATTTATACAAGTAGGTAAGGTAGCTCCTGACTTCGAGCTGGTAAAAACAGATTTATCTTCTTTCTCTCTGAAAGATTTAAATGGTAAAAATGTGATTTTAAATATTTTCCCCAGTCTGGATACCAGCGTATGTGCAACCTCTGTACGTAAATTTAATAAAATGGGAGCAGGTCTGAAAGATACGGTAGTATTGGCTATCTCCAAAGACCTTCCTTTTGCCCACGGCGTTTCTGTACGACGGAAGGCATCGAAAATGTAATCCCATTGTCAGATTTCCGTTTCTCTGATTTCGACGAAAGTTACGGAGTGCGTATGGCAGATGGTCCGTTAGCAGGACTTTTGGCGCGTGCGGTAGTTGTGATTGGCAAAGATGGCAAAATTGCATATACGGAACTTGTTCCTGAAATCACCCAGGAGCCTGATTATGACAAAGCCTTAGCTGCTGTAAAGTAATATAGAATATGGAGTATTAAGTATTAGGTATTAACTATTAGTTGCAGCTAATAAACGAATATGGCTAATACTTAATACTTAAGCCTGCTACTTATCTTAAAGATTTTGACCTAATGGGAACTGGTAAAAAGGCTTGGTAAACTGCCAAGGCTCCGTTCTTGTTAGGTTGTGTTTTTTCTACACTAAACCTCAACTATCATGAACAAAATGAAAACTCTATTCATCGCCCTGTTATGTATGGGCGTTGGAACCTTGTCGGCCCAAACTGCCGATAGTACACAAATTTCTCCCTGGACAAAAGAAGGATTTGCCGGACTGAAACTAACGCAAGTGAGCCTCACTAATTGGGCTGCCGGAGGTGATAACTCCGTTGCCTTTGACTTGCAGGGCACTTATCAGATTAATTATAAGAAAGGAAAACATCTGTGGAATAATCGTATCGAACTGGCTTATGGATTAAATAAGACCGGTGACGACGGAACCAGGAAAGCAAATGATAAAATCTATTTGAATACGAATTATGGCTATGCTATTGCCAAAAGTTGGTATGCCAGTGCGTTCGCCACTTTCCAGACACAGTTTTCTCCAGGATATGACTACTCCGTCAATAAAGACATTGCTATCTCCGAATTTATGGCTCCTGCCTATTTGACTACCGGTTTGGGCTTTACGTATGATCCGGGTAAGATATTTACCGTTGTATTGTCTCCTGCTGCGTGGCGCGGAACATTTGTACTCAATGACCGTCTCTCTGACGAAGGAGCTTATGGAGTGGATCCGGGCAAACATCTATTATCCAGCTTCGGTGCTAACTTGAAAGGAGAAGCCAAATATGAATTCTTGAAAAATATGACGGTATATTCACGTTTGGATCTATATTCCGATTATCTGCATAAGCCGCTGAATATAGATGTGAACTGGGAAGTACAAGTAAATATGATTATCAATAAATGGTTCTCAACCACACTTACTACTAACCTTATGTATGACGATGATGTGAAAATCGTGCAAAAGGATGGTACAAAAGGTGCTCGTGTGCAATTTAAAGAGATATTGGGAGTAGGAGTTCAGTTTAATTTCTAATTAGCTCTTATCTACCACAAAAAATAAACCACAGAGGACGTAGAATACACAAAGAAGTAAGAATTTAACGGGTAATAGCCGATTTACAATAATGGATGCCCCGGTAACTCTATGTTCTTGCTTTGTGTTCTCTGCGTCCTCTGTGGCTTTGCAATGAGTATTTTACTACTTATTTTCTTTTTTTCAGCCCTTTATAAGCCAAAAAAACGATTACAATTACCACCACTGCTATAATGACATAGCCGATTTCGTGACTGTATTCGGTGGCCATTACATAGACATCGTTAGTCGTTTTGAGGTCTGTAAAACGGTAAATCAGGTATCCGAGCAAAGCTAATATGCTGTTCCATATAGCAGCGCCGAGAGTTGTATAAAGCAGGAAAGGACCTATTTTCATGCCGGCTAACCCTGCGGGAATACTGATAAGTTGGCGTACAGCCGGAATAAGACGGCCAAAGAAAGTAGAGGCTGCACCGTGCTTTCTGAAATATTCTTCTGCATGGTGTATTTTCTCTTCGTCAATAAGGCACATGTGCCCTAAACGGCTGTTAGCGAATTTATAGATAATAGGACGACCCAACCAACGTGCCAGGTAATAATTAACTAATGCACCGATATCTGCTCCTATAGTTGCAAATAGGACAACGAGAAAGATATTCATACTGTCGTCTGCCATAGCTTTCCATGCGGCAGGGGGTACTACGGCTTCCGAGGGGAAGGGAATAAAAGAGCTTTCGATAGCCATAAAAATAGTGACTACCCAATAGTTCAAGTTTTCTAATACCCATTTAAGAAGTTCTGCTACTGATTCCATGTTTTTTGAGGATAGAATTTATAAATTGATTTATTTTTTTCCTTTTGTTTTTTTCTTATTCTCTTTTTTCATGCGTTCCCACACTTCTTTGAGAGTTCTTTCGTCTTCTTCTCTGTGTTCGGGACTGTTCAACAGATCCAGGATCATGTCTTCTTCCAGTGGATGTTCACATTCCTTGTTATATTTAAAGAAGTTGTCGATTTCACCGTGCATGAGGCAAAGAACACTCAATTTCTCCGTCACATCTTCGTATTTCGGATTTATCTGGTACACTTTTTCAAAGTATTCTTTCGCTTCGATCAGATAGTCACTTTCCGAATAAGCAGAGGCAATCATATACCACATTTCTATGTTCGGATTGATCTCTATCGCTTTTTCGAAAGAGATGGCAGCTTCGTCTTCCAGTTCCTCTGCCAGGTATAGTTTTCCTTCTGTCAGATAAATCAATCCCTCGTTCGGGTTTATCTCTTTGGCTTTCTCGCATAACTCATGCGCCTCTTTATACCTTTCCAGGTGAGAGAGGGCGAATGCTTTGCTGGTATAGGTGTCTATCAATAAAATAGACTGCTTGTCTCCGTCTTCTTCAAAACGTTCGATCACTTTGTCGTAATAGTCATCGGCTTTTTGCCATTCTTCTTTATTACCGTAGGATATTCCCATAAACATGTAACCCAGTTCGGGGGGAATGGCTTTGAGCTCAATCGCCTTTTGGTAATTCTCGATGGCATCATCCGAATTGTTCAGATAGAAGAAACAATGTGCCTTGTAGGCATAAGCTTCCCCGTACTGATCGTCGGCTGCCAATGCGAAATCACAGGCTTCGATGGCTTTGTCTATTTGTTCCTGGACAAAGTAACATTTCACCAGTCCCATCCAGTAGGAAGGGTTGAATGGAGATTTGTCAATGAGTTTATTGTAATAGATGATGGCTGATTCTACCTGATGGGTCGATGCCAGATAATCGGCTGTGAGAGCCATGTATTCTTCATCTTCGGTATAACGGGATTTACCTCTGTCGAGCCATTCTTTGGCTGCGTCCGGGTATCCCATGTCCAGATAGAGAAATACAACATCAATGATTGTTTCCAGCTCGTCGGCATCCGCTAATGTGCTTAACAGCCATTGAGCTTCCTCCAGTTTTCCTCCATTCAGCAATAGTTCGGCTTTCAGCAGTTTCACTTCGGAATCAAATTCTTCGGTAATCGAATCCGCTACTTTTTTTGCTTTTTGCAGCTTTTGGGTATCCAGGTAAAGATATGCTTGTTCTATAAGCAAATCTGTGTTTCCCGGATGTATTTTAAGTCCATAAGTGATTACTTCTTGTGCTTCTTCAAATTTTCGCTCGGAGGCATACCAGTCGGCGATGTCGGCCAATTGGTCAGCATCCAGATAAAGTTGTCGGTTTTCTGCTTTTGCTTCTTCGTAGTTTGTGATTAGTGTGACTAGTTCCTTTTTTGCTGATGGCGAATTTTTTCTACCCATTTTACTTTTAGATTTTTAATTGCTAAGATGGGGCTGTTGCAAAAGTTCAGATGATGATCCTTTTGACACAGCCCCATTGTAAAGTTAAGCTTGAAAGCTTAGTTATTTATTAATCTTACCCCATGTGTCTTTCAACCCTACTGTACGGTTGAAGATTAGTTTATCCGGGGTTGATTCTTTGTCGATATTAAAGTAACCGATCCGTTGGAACTGCAGATAGGAGAGTGGAGGCAGGGTAGCTGCGAATTTCTCTATGTAGCAGTTGGGCAGAACTTTCAATGAATCCGGATTAATGATTTCTTTCATGGCTTCCAGTGCTTCGCATTTTTTTGCTTCGCGGATGGCAGCCAGTTCGTCACGTGGATTTTCCACTTTCCACAAACGGTCGTACAAACGTACTTCTGCTTGCAGGCAGTGGTTGCAGCTTACCCAATGGAGCGTACCTTTCACCTTGCGGTTGGCATCCGGCATACCGCTGCGGGTGTTCGCGTCATATTCACAATATACTTCTGTGATTACACCGTTCTCGTCTTTCTTGCAACCGGTACATTTCACGATATAAGCGTTTTTGAGACGTACTTCCTGTCCCGGTGTCATGCGGAAATATTTCTTGGGAGCGTCTTCCATGAAATCCTCACGTTCCATCCACAACTCACGGCTGAACTCGATCAGGTGACTTCCTGCTTCCGGATCTTCCGGATTGTTGATAGCTTCCAGTTCTTCAACCTGTCCTTCCGGATAGTTGGTGATAATCAATTTCACCGGGTTGATTACTGCAGATATACGGGTAGCACGGCTGTTCAAATCATCCCGGACAGAGCTTTCCAACAGGGCAATGTCGTTCAGGGCATCGTAAGTGGTATATCCGATTTTATCGATAAACTTATGAATAGATTCCGGAGAATAACCGCGACGGCGGAAACCGCAGATCGTCGGCATACGAGGGTCGTCCCATCCGTTTACCAATCCTTCTTTCACCAGTGTGAGCAGGTTACGTTTGCTCATCAGGCGTGTAACTTAGGTTCAGTTTGTTGAATTCAGTCTGACGGGGACGGTTGTCGTTCAGGTCTTTTCCTTCTTTCAACCAATCGATGAAGAGGTCGTAAAGCGGACGGTGTACCACAAATTCGAGCGTACACAGAGAGTGGGTTACTCCTTCGAAGAAGTCACTCTGTCCGTGGGCGAAGTCATACATCGGATAAGCTTTCCAGGTAGTACCCGTACGGTGGTGCGGGTGTTTCACTACACGGTAAATAATCGGATCGCGGAAGTGCATATTCGGATTAGCCATGTCAATCTTGGCACGGAGCACCATGGCGCCTTCTTCGATCTCACCGCTATTCATTTTCTTAAAAAGTTCGAGGCTCTCTTCGATAGGACGGTTCCGGTAAGGGCTTTCCACACCCGGTTGGGTAGGAGTACCTTTCTGCTGTGCAATCAGTTCCGAACTCTGTTCGTCGATATATGCTTTTCCCTCCTGAATCAGGCGGATAGCGAAGTCCCATAATTGTTGGAAGTAGTCGGAAGCGTAGTATTCGTTTCCCCACTGGTAGCCTAGCCATTGGATATCTTCTTTGATAGCTTCTACATATTCCACATCTTCCTTGGTCGGGTTTGTGTCGTCGAAACGAAGGTTACATACACCGCCGTGTTTTTCTGCGATGCCGAAATCAAGGCAAATAGCTTTGGCATGGCCGATGTGAAGATAGCCGTTGGGCTCGGGCGGGAAGCGGGTCTGCACTTTTCCACCATTTTTACCTTCCTTCAAATCCTTCTCTACTGCCTGTTCAATAAAGTTCAAGCTTTTCTTTTCGCCTGCTTCTTCGTTTTTAATATCTGTCATAACGGTTAAAATGTTATCTGTATTTATAGGCTACAAAAGTAGGACATTTTTTTTATTTTACTGGAATATAACCGCTCTTTTTTATAATGTCCTGTCCGTCGGATGAAAGAATAAACTGAATCAGGGGGCTAACTTGTTCCTTATTTTTTACATTGTAATAGTAGTAAAGCGGCCGGACGATAGGGTAGGTTTTGTTGGTGGCATTCTCTACCGTAGGGGTGGCATAGTGGCTTCCGTCATAAGACACGGAAAGCGTTTTGACACGAGGAGACACGTAGGCCAGTCCTACATATCCGATAGCTCCTTTGGTCTGGCTGACGGACTGGATGATAGCACCTGTGGCGGGCATGGAAAGGCTGCTTGCCATGTAGTTTTTATTTTTCAGTACGCTCTCTTTGAAAAATTCGTAAGTACCGGACGATGTTTCACGCGAGTAGACTACTATTTTTCGGTTGTCTCCGCCTACCTGTTTCCAGTTGGTTATCTTCCCCCGGAAAATATCCTCCAGTTGTTGGCGGGTCAGCTGTTTCACCGGATTAGAGGGATGCACCACCACGGCGAGGGCGTCGTAGGCAACGATCACTTCGTTTACTTCTTCTCCTGCTGCTTTAATTTTCATCTTCTCGCTGAACTTGATCGGGCGGGAAGCCATTGCAATGTCCGTTGTATTATCCATTAAAGCGGAGATACCCACACCGGTTCCGCCACCGGTTACAGTGACACGAGCATCCGGATGCTGGTTCATAAACCGCTCTGCTGTCTGTTGTGCGACAGGCAGTACCGTGTCGCTACCTTTTATACGTTGTGCGTTGGCACCGAGCGAGAGTAAGGAAAGGGCGATTAATAAGTTTCTTCTCACTTTCATATTTCTTCTTTTTATTGACTTTGCAAATTAAGCAATCGGATATTACATTTCCATTTCATCCGGAATGGAAATGATACTTGTAACACAAACGTAACATGATTGAAACATTTCCTTCAAACGTTAGTCACACCTCCTTAATAAAGAGACGCTTTCTTTGCATCAGAAATCATAGTAGGTATGAAAAAGGTATTTGAAAGGATTATAGAAGGAATGTTGACTTGTAGCGGTTTCGTGACAAGTATTACTATTCTGCTGATTGTGCTCTTCCTTTTCACGGAAGCTTTCGGGTTGTTCAAGAGTAAGGTGATAGAAGAGGGATATGTGTTGGCGCTGAATAAGAGTAACAAAGTTAGTGTGTTGAGCCCTGCACAGATAAAGGATGTTTTTGACGAGGAGATTACAAACTGGAAGGAACTCGGTGGGGAAGATCTCCCTATCCGGGTTTTTCGTTTGGAGGATATAACGCAATATTGTACGGAAGAGGAGTTGGGACCTGCTTATGAATATGCAGGCGACAAGATTACGGAACTGGTAGAGAAAACACCGGGTATCGTAGCTTTTGTTCCGCAGAAGTTTATTGTTCATCCGGACGCGGTACATTTCATAGAGGATAACACCATTTCCGTGAAAGATGTATTTGCGGGTGCCGAATGGTTTCCTACGGCCACTCCGGCAGCTCAATTCGGCTTCCTGCCGTTGATTACCGGTACGTTGTGGGTGAGTCTGTTCGCCATCCTTTTTGCTTTGCCGTTCGGGCTTTCGGTTTCTATCTATATGTCTGAAGTGGCAAACCCGAAAGTACGGAACTGGCTGAAACCGATTATCGAACTGTTGAGTGGTATTCCTTCCGTGGTTTATGGCTTTTTCGGGTTGATTGTCATCGTTCCGTTGATTCAGAAGTTGTTTAATCTTCCGGTGGGAGAGAGCGGCCTGGCAGGGAGTATCGTACTGGCCATTATGGCATTGCCTACCATCATAACGGTGACGGAAGATGCGATGCGTAACTGTCCGCGTGCAATGCGGGAAGCGAGTCTGGCGTTGGGGGCTTCTCAATGGCAGACGATATATAAGGTAGTAATTCCTTATTCTATTTCGGGTATTACATCTGGTGTGGTACTTGGCATCGGACGTGCTATCGGGGAGACGATGGCAGTATTGATGGTGACAGGTAATGCGGCTGTGATTCCGACAACGATCCTTGAGCCTTTGCGTACCATTCCGGCTACGATTGCCGCCGAACTGGGAGAGGCTCCTGCGGGTGGTCCGCACTATCAGGCATTGTTCCTGTTGGGTGTCGTACTGTTCTTCATAACATTGATTATCAACTTTAGTGTGGAATATATTTCTTCTAAAGGATTAAAACGTAGCAAATAAGATGGAAATACGGAGTAATAATAAAGCTAAACACCGTTCGCAGAAACTCGCTTTCGGGATTTTCCGGTTGTTAAGTCTTTGCATTGTACTGATATTGTTTGCGATTCTGGGATTTATCATCTATAAGGGAATCGGTGCTATCAGTTGGGATTTTATCACTTCGGCTCCTACGGACGGAATGACAGGTGGCGGTATCTGGCCGGCTATTGTCGGTACCTTCTACCTGATGGTGGGAAGTGCGCTGTTTGCATTCCCGATAGGGGTGATGAGTGGGATTTATATGAATGAGTATGCGCCGAAAGGCAGGTTGGTACGCTTTATCCGGGTGATGACCAATAACTTGAGCGGTATTCCTTCCATCGTATTCGGATTGTTCGGTATGGCGCTGTTTGTCAATTATATGGGGTTTGGTGATAGTATTCTGGCAGGCTCTTTGACATTAGGTTTGCTTTGCGTACCTTTGGTCATCCGGACAACGGAGGAAGCTTTGAAAGCCATCCCCGACAGTATGCGTGAAGGTAGCCGGGCATTGGGAGCGACGAAGTTGCAGACGATATGGCATGTTATTTTGCCGATGGGTATGCCGAACATTATCACTGGGTTGATTCTCGCCTTGGGACGTGTTTCGGGAGAGACGGCGCCGATTCTGTTTACTTGTGCCGCATATTTCCTGCCGCAACTTCCTACCGGCATTTTGGATCAGTGTATGGCCTTGCCTTATCATTTGTATGTGATTTCCACCAGTGGAACGGATATGGAGGCACAACTGCCGCTGGCTTATGGCACGGCATTGGTATTGATTATGATTATCCTGTTGGTGAATCTGCTGGCTAATGCCTTGAGAAAGTATTTTGAGAAAAGAGTAAAAACGAACTAAATTAGTATATGGATACAATAAAAATAGATGCGCGTGATGTAAACTTCTGGTATGGGGATTTTCATGCCTTGAAGGGCATCAGCATGCAGATTGAGGAAAAATCGGTTGTTGCTTTTATCGGACCGTCCGGTTGTGGCAAATCTACTTTCCTCCGGCTTTTCAACCGGATGAATGATTTGATTCCTGCTACCCGTCTGGAGGGAGAAATCCGTATCGACGGACATAATATCTATGCGAAAGGCGTGGAAGTGGACGAACTCCGCAAGAATGTGGGAATGGTGTTCCAGCGTCCCAATCCTTTCCCGAAAAGCATATTCGAGAATGTGGCTTACGGACTTCGTGTGAACGGAATAAAAGATAATGCTTTCATTCGCCAGCGTGTGGAGGAAACATTGAAAGGAGCGGCTCTTTGGGATGAGGTGAAAGATAAACTGAAAGAATCGGCTTATGCATTGTCCGGCGGACAGCAGCAGCGTCTTTGTATCGCCCGTGCGATGGCTGTCTCTCCTTCGGTATTGCTGATGGATGAACCGGCTTCTGCGCTCGATCCTATTTCTACAGCCAAAGTAGAGGAATTGATTCATGAACTGAAGAAGGACTATACGATTGTTATCGTTACGCATAATATGCAGCAGGCGGCCCGTGTCAGTGATAAGACGGCGTTTTTCTATATGGGAGAAATGGTGGAGTTCGATCAGACGAAAAAGATATTCACCAATCCGGAGAAAGAGGCTACCCAGAATTACATAACGGGACGTTTTGGGTAATCCGGGTATCTGGAACCCAATTGATAGAATATTAATCATTTATATATAAATAGACTATGGTAAAGTTTATAGAATCGGAACTCATTCTATTGAAGAAGGAAGTGGATGAAATGTGGACCTTGGTGTACAACCAGCTTGACCGTGCCGGAGAGGCTGTGTTGACCCTTGACAAGGAGCTGGCTCAACAGGTGATGGTTCGCGAGCGCAGGGTGAATGCTTTTGAATTGAAGATAGATAGTGATGTGGAAGATATTATCGCATTGTATAATCCGGTGGCGATTGATCTTCGTTTTGTGTTGGCTATGTTGAAGATTAACACAAATCTGGAACGTTTGGGTGACTTTGCGGAAGGGATCGCCCGTTTTGTACTTCGTTGCAAAGAACCGGTATTGGATGCGGAGCTGTTGTCTCGTCTTCGCCTGGCAGAGATGCAGGCAGAGGTGTTGTCGATGCTGGAACTGGCAAAACGTGCCTTGAATGAAGAGAGTAATGATTTGGCGGCAGGAGTGTTTGCTAAGGATAATTTGCTAGATGAAATCAATGCGGATGCAACAGGGATTCTTTCAGACTATATTATCGAACATCCGGAAGCTGTACATACTTGCGTAGATTTAGTCAGCGTGTTCCGTAAACTGGAACGTTCGGGAGATCATATTACCAACATTGCCGAGGAGATTGTATTCTTCATTGACGCCAAAGTGTTAAAACATCGTGGAAAAACGGACGAAAATTACCCGGAAAAGTAATTTTCTGCCGATTTTTAAACAGAAATTAGGGCTCCTTAAAAAATTATCTTATATTTGTCTCCTGTAACGGACAAGTTACAGGAGATTTTGCTTCAAATGATAATAAATCCAAAGAATTTTCAAAAAGATGTTATATGACATGTTTTATAATTTGGATAGTATCGGTAAAACCGCCTATATTTGCACCGTTATCCTGAAAACAATCTTTTTACCTTAAAAAAAAACTAATACCTATTGAAAACTGAAAAATGGAGCTTTGTGAAAAGCCCCATTTTTTTTTGCTCTTCACCGAGGTGGCGAAGCCGCGTTCTACGGTGTTTCAAAAGGGGATACTTCTTCATTTAATTAACTTTTTAGCCTTTAAAGAACCAATTTGAAGAACGAGTTTAAAGAACCAACTTGAAGAACCGTTTTGAAGAACGAGGTTATGGAAGAGCAGTATTTTTTTAATGAAGTACAAGCAAGGTTTCATTTGAGAAAGCCTAAGGCAAATAAGCCTACTAATATTTATTTGGTATGTCGAATAAATGGGAAGCAGGTTAAACTCTCTACGGGTGTAAAAGTATATCCAGAGCATTGGAATGAAGAAAAACAAGAAGCATACATTAGTTGTAGGCTATCTGAACTTGATAATAGTAATAATACTATAACTAATGAAAAGTTGACAGAATTAAAAGCAAGTTTTGTCGAATATAAATACTATCTTTGTCAACATCCCAACGAAATGGAGCAGGGAGTAGAATTGTTACGAAAGTTTATATATAAAGATACTATGGTAAAGAAGCAAGAAACTGAAAATGCTATACATTGGTTACGCAATGCTATAATTGCTGATAAGAATATAGGTGAAAGTACAAGAGCTGATTACATAAAGCAAATAAAGTTCTTTGAAATATTTTTGAATGAGACAGGTAGATGTCCTATCAGTTTCAGTGATATAAACCTACCTTTAATTAAGGGATATGAACTTTATCTTCTTAATAAAGATGTTGGTAAAGGTAAAACAACGAAAACTACTACGGTTGGTAATAAGGTAGAGAAGATAATATGTATTCTTAAAAGAGCAGAGCAGCAAGGAATGATTGATATTCATGAATCTAACCTTGATAAATATAAGAAGCCTAGAAGTAAAGAAGGTGATAGCAATGATATATTTCTTACAGAGGAAGAGATAAGTAAGATATATGCTTTGGAACTCTCTGGCAAAGAAGAACAGGTGAGAGATTTGTTTGTTTTGCAATGTTGGATAGGTCAGCGTTTTACAGATACACAGTCAATAAATGAGGGAATAATGAAAGATAATGGAAATATAATTGAGATTATCCAAGAAAAGACAAAGCATAAGGTGTCTGTACCATTATTGCCAATAGCTAAAGAGATACTAGCCAAGTACGAAAACCAATTTCCTATATTTACCAATCAGACGGCTTTAAATTATTTGACAAAGATTGGAGAAAAGGCTGGTATAACAAGATTGCATACCGTAGTGGAGCACCGAGGTGATGAAGTAACTAAGAAGCAAGTTCCTGTTTATAAACTGATAAAGACTCATACTGCAAGACGTTCATTTATTTGTAATATGTTGTTACGTGGATTTGACGCTCATCTTATAATGAAAATTACAGGACATAATGATGTTGAGTCTTTTCAAAAATATGTTAAGTTAACATCTAATGATGCAGCGAATGTCATTCTTGAAAATGAAGCTAATCAAATAAAGTCATCAAAGAAAACACTAATAACGAAAGAAATCCCGATAGCTAATGATGTGCCAACTGATATAGAAGGTATTTTAAATTATGTATTTGCTTTAGATAAGGTGAATGAGTTATTTCCGCTATTAATGAAAGGAATAGATATATATGGATTAGATGATGAAATAAACGAGCTTATGTCTATTATTAAGGATAGAAAGAGACTTCCAAAAGTTTTGGAAAGAGCTAAAGAGTTATTTTGTGATGATACAATAAAAGAGGTTGCCATTAATAAACTGTTATGTGCACGTCCAATGTTAGAACAAATAGGAAAGCTCAAGAATGATGTTACAGCATATCAAATGTTTATTAATAACTTATCGGAATTAGGGATATTGGAATTGAATATTCCTAAGAGTGCGGATGTGAAGGACTACTACAATGAATTACCTAATATGGTAGATGTACTTGATAAAATAGAATTGTAAGATAAGAGCGAAATGGTAATATTGAAATAGAGTTCGTCTAATCGCTAAATGAACTTTTTCACTATATGAATACTTCTAGTCGATTTTTTCAGTTTGTGGTACTAGTATTAGGTCACTCCCTAAAAACTTAGTACCTTTGTATCAATATATTACAAATAGTATATAAGATAACACAGGCACAAAAGATACACTATTTTATCACCATTTTTTATTTAAAACACTACTATGCAAACATTCACCTATGAAGAAATCAGAGAAAAAGCATTAAAACAAGGAGTAACAGATAACAGGCTTAGAGTTGGCTTATGGGCTAGCTCAAATGGTTATATTAAAAGCAAGAGAAAGATACAAGGGAAAGTATATACGATTTATTTTGCACCACAACATTAATTAGATTCAGATACATCATTAATAAAATAAACCAATGACCTATGATTATTCATATTCCTACGGGAAAGCGATTCAATAATCGAAAAGAAGCAAAGATTTACTTTGGTAGTGCTTATTACTACAAGATAGAAAAAGAGAAGAAAGATTTACTATTTATAAACAATATTCAATCCGCTACTAATGAATATTCTACCCCAATTTTGCAGAAGCAATGCAACCGTCAACTATTCCATTCTAAATAGATTCAAACCTGCCAATATTTATAGATTTTTCTGTTTGTCTCTTTCAAGAGATGATTGGTATAATGTGAGAATCACTTTAGATGAATTAAAAAGAACAAGTGGAGGTAAATCAGTAAGCAGTTTTAATAAGAAATTTGAGGAGTACTTGGATATAAAGCCTTATTTTGTGGATAATGGTTATTATTATCTAACTAGACGGAATATTTATCATATTCCTGCAATGGAAGAACAATGTATCACTATCTCCAATAAGTTTGCATTAATCGAACTGGATGCAGCAATAAAAGGCTTCTTTATCCAATTACTACTATTATCTCGATGTGGCAATGTTGAATTGACAAAAGCTAATATATTGAAAGCGATAAAAATTGACGAAGACACTTATGAGAAATATATAATAGAGCTGGCAGTTGTTGATTTACTATTGTTTGGCAATCCTTTAATCTTACATACTGAAAATATTCTATTGGAAAACGACTTTTCCAAGCAGAAAAAACTGCCCACGAAGAAAGTAAATAAAATAGTAGAGATAGATGATAATGGAAATATCATAATTCCCAAGTAAGGAGAAAAAGTGTTCTTTATTAATATATTAATATACAGTACTTTTTCCCCTGTACCTACCTGTTTTATAGAATAAGATGCAATAAAAGTGATTTTTTCTGTGTAAGGCAAAGTGCAGTGTTATTATTAGTATTACAAGCCATTCTTAGCTTTACATAGGTAAGGTAGTGGGGAAAAAGTATCTAATATTAATTATATATTATAACACACATTTTCCCCCACTACTAAAGAATCTAAACTTTATGTGCGCATGAACTTCATTTTTTAGGGTGACAGAGTATCTGTTCTGATTTTTAAAGATTAAGAGTTATATAGGCTAATCCTGCACTTGAAGTATGAGACACTGAAAAATATGTCAATGCCCACAAATAAGCTCATTATAGAGACTTTGACGAATAAATTAGTCTACTCCCAACTAAAAACAAAAATAGCCGCAAGCGAGTACACTTACAAATGTGCTCAACTGCGGCTTTTTTTGTGGAACTTCTAAATTCCTGTCTAATACAAGGGATATAGCAGTTCGCAATTTTAAATATGGGAGTTAATTTTCCCAATGGAAGTGTGGGAAAATGCAAATATGACCTGTTTGATTTACATATAATTCAAGGAGTTGAACCATTGACAAACAGGTAGTTCTTGATTTTTAAGAATACTCAAAGTTACTCATAATAAACAAGGTAAAAAAATAAACAATACTCAATTTCTAATATTACTACTTAGCATATCTTTATATGGCAGTATAATACTCTCCTTTCTATTATAGTGCATAGTAATACATAAGCACGCAATAAAGTATAGGTACTTATATATAATACCCCCTACCTATAAAAATAGGAGCTTAAATATATATCAGCTTACTTCTCCTATGATTTACAGAATTGAAAGTTACATGAGCGCATGAACAGTAGTTCTAACAACCCCCTAGGGTAGTTGGAAGAAAAGTGAAATATCTATTCTCCACGTAATCAATTTATAAATCATTTAAAATTTTATTCGTTATGAGAAATCTACAAATTATTGGCAATGTGCCACAAGTAAGAAGGGAAAGTAACTTTGGTGAATATGCAGAAGAAGCGGTAATAATCGAAGAACAACCAAAAGTTAAAAAAGAGAATCCTCATTTCTTGGAAGCTAATACACTAGAGGTAACAATGCAACATTTGAAAGAAGATTGTATTACACCCGTATTTGCCAAAGATAATGAGCTTACAATTCCTCATCCTGCATTTATTGATACTGTTTATGACGCTGCAAATACATTTTTCAGTGGTGAAAGTATTGATAAGCCCGATATTCGTGTAAGTCACATTATCAAGGGGAGAATACCAGAGGCAATACATAAACCTGCAAATCAACTTCTTGAAAGTGATAAGACTATCTACTACGAAAGATGTGCTTTTATTATTCAGATTCCTACGATTTACGAAACGGTGAACGGGAATAAGTTAATATTAACTATTGGTGGTGTTCGTGCTTATAATCACACTAATCTTTATTCAAAGAAAGGAGCAGAACGCTTTAAAGTGTTTATTGGCTTTACTTGTAAAGTTTGTACAAACTTGTGTGTATCAACAGATGGTTTTCTTAGTTGTTTGGAAGTTACTAATACTAAAGATTTATATCAAGCAGTATTGGAAATGTTTCAGAGTTACCAACCTGCAAAACATCTACACTTAATGCAAACACTTGGTAACTCATATCTCACAGAACATCAATTTTGCCAATTACTTGGAAGAATGAGACTTGGTCAATCATTACCACAAGGTTATCAAAAAGATATTCCTAAAATGCTTATCACTGATTCACAAATAAATACAGTTGCAAAAGCATATATCAATGATAAGAACTTTGGGAGCTTGGGGAATGATATTAGTATGTGGAAATTGTACAATCTATTGACAGGAGCAAACAAGAGCAGTTATATAGATTCATTCTTGGATAGAGCGGTAAACGCAACCGAAATAGCAACGGGAATAAATGCCGCTTTGCATGGAGACACTAAATATAAGTGGTTTATTGATTGATTAAACAGGGGAATATTCAGAAATGGGTATTCTCCTATTTTATTAACTACGTAAAACAAAGAATCATGTTTTATTATAAAATACTTGTTTGGCTCTTTTTTGTGGTATTGGCTATGATTAGTGCGTGTGTGCCGTTGATATGGCTTGTGAACATTCATTATCAATTTAATCAAAGAATAAAATGAAAACAGCCGTAATATACGCTCGTGTTTCGTCAAGTAATGACAGACAGGACACGAGCAGACAAATAGAGGATTTAAAGAAATATGCTATTTCACAGGATATAGAAATAGTGAATATATTCCAGGAGCATATTTCAGGTGCAAAGAAAATAGAGGAAAGACAGATTTTAGGAGAATGTTTGGAATACTGTAAACGTGAATCTGTGGATATTCTACTTTTGTCTGAATTGTCAAGACTAGGAAGAAGTACATTACAGGTTCTTCGCTCTTTGGATATATTGCATGAATCGAAAGTATCGGTTTACATACAGAACTTGGGCTTATATACTTTGCAACCAAATGGGGAAGTTAATCCAATAGCTTCTATCATGGTGACAGTACTTGCAGAAATGGCAAATATCGAAAGAAGCAATATCCAATATCGTTTGAATAGTGGTAGAGCGAATTATATTGCTAAAGGTGGCAAGCTTGGCAGAAAGACAGGTTCAACCAAAACGGATGATAAGAAAAAAGAAGAATATAAGGAAGTCATTGCTTTACTAAGAAAAGGCTATTCAATCAGAAATATAGCTAAGCTACAAAGTATTGGTATTTCCACCGTTCAACGGATAAAAAATCAGTTTATAAAGCCATAAGCATAAAATATCGGTGGGGTGGAAAAATTCAGAGATTTAGTTTTTATATGGGTGGTCTTGAATTTTTCCACTACCATAAATTTATAAAGCAGAAATAGCCCTCAATTTTTAATAAACAATAGTTCTTGCTATTACAAACGCTTTTCGTAACTTTGTGGCAATTTCAGATACCTAATGTGTTAGGTCTGAAAGGACATATTTAACGAAAGGTGTTATTGAAATTATCTTCCATTCTCAAATCTCGCAAATTTGACAACGGTACGAAGATGATAGCAATAGCACCACATCATTTGATATATACCTACCTTATATCTTTAACGCTTTAGATATTGTCAATATTGGTGTGGGCTATTGTTTTATCCGTACCAAAGGCAATGCGAGAGCCAGAGAATGAGATAAGACAGTATGTTCCCACACCTTTTTTATTGTATAACAGTATCTAAAGGGACAGGATGCATAAAACGAATAACTACGAATCAGACATTAAGAAACAACTTTTGCTACTATCTTTTAAGTAGCCAACTCATTTTTTGAGCAGCTTATACTACAAATTAAATTATTAATCAAAAAATAAAAAGCAATATGAAAAAACTATTTATTGGATTATCCTTTATATTTTCGTTTATACTATTTTCCTGTAATAACATCCAAAGTAATCAAAGAGTAGATGATAAGGAAGAACAAAAACAAACGACAACAAAAGAAGAAGTGCGTAATAATATAGCAAAATATCTTGTGATTGAACGTGAAGAGCCTCAGCCTGTTGGAAGCGCAGTAAGATTGAACAACAAGAAAGAGAATGTTTTTCAAGCTACTTTTTTTGATATTTCCGTTTTCTCTGCATTGTTAGCACAATGGGGAGTTAAACCACCCACATATTGGGTTTTGAAGAATTATTCGGATTTTACTATAGATAAGGTTGTCATGGAATATGTTGATACAGAAGGAAATGTACAAGTATTGACCGAAACTTTTTTAGCAGGAAATACCAAAAGGCAGTTGATTGATGTAAACAAAGGTGGAAAGCCATACATAATTACTATAAAAAGTAAAGCTCTAGATTTATAAATACAAGACAATATGGAAAGAAAAATAGTATTAGCAATATTTGCACCTGCACTTGTTGCATTGGCAATGAGAATAGCACTTTTTGTATTGGCACTTCCTATTTTTGGTATTGCGTTTATAGAACCATCTTTTCAATATGATGCAGAAGAACTTGCAGGATTCAATATGTTTATATGGGATGAATCATGGCTATACTGGATATTGGTTTTATTGGGAACATTCTATGTTGAAATGAAAATTTTTAATGATTAATTCGTTCTTTATATGGTAAAATATATATTTTTATTTGTCTTTGCACTATTTACGAATATTGGAATAATGGCTCAATCTCCACAGTCCCCTAAAAGAACTGTCTTAGATTTTACGCCTAAAGTTCCGCAAGAAGTCATTAACCTTGCATTGGAAAGAGTTAAACAGAAAGAAGTTGCTTGTTTTAATAATGGAGCAATTCAAAAAAAGAAGTATAAGATTATAAATTATACTACTTCAGTAGCTGTTGATATGAAATATAATGTTTGGGTAGAAGTCGTTGACCCTTGTAATGATATTGCTAAGAAACTTTGGATTCAATATAAAAAAATTAAGGAGGGACAGTACGTTTGCACAAAAGATACTTTTTATACTAGTAAATATTAACTAAATCTTATGGGAGTAGTAATAGGAATTGTAATTTATGCAATAATAGCATATATTACCTGTCCACGTAAAGAAAATGGGAGTTTTGAAGAGGGTGCGGTAGTAATGTATATTATCGTTCCTGTTGTGGTTTTGGCGATTTATCTTATATGTAATAATTGATTATTTTATAGAGAATAGTATTATTCATGAAGAATATATATGCGATTTACATATTACTATTAATGCTATTACTATCTTGTACTAGTAAAAAGGATAGTAATATACAGGCTACTATTGACAGTTTATTTATATATGACAATCATCCTACTTTGGAAATATCAGAAGCTAAATATTTGCAATGGGTAGATTCGGTATTAGGAGTAAAAGGTGTGAAACTGATTGATTATAGAAATGGGATATACCAATATGATGATACAAGGTTTTATTGGAATAGAACTTTTGATTATTTCTTAGTATATCCCTCTAGCTTTACACATGGAGAAGAATCAGATTTAGGCAATGGAAATCATTTCGTAAATGAAGATAGTACAATCTGTTTGAATGTGTATGCTACTTACTTCGATGTTTTTAAAGATGATTATTCGCTTCATGAATGGTTTGATATAATGATTGATACAGAAGTAGAACAAGGCAATAGAATTGTCAAGAAAGATATTACAGACCATAGTTATACTATTGAAGGTAATACTAAGGGTGGTAGATGTTTTTATAGTAAAGCTACTCATAAAAAAGCTTATGAACGTGAGATTATTGTAACAGTGAAATTGAAGTATACAGATTCAAGAAGAAAAGAGGTAGAGAAACTTTTACCAAATATATTCAAATATGTCTCAACAAATGAGTTATAAAAAACAATGGTGCTACGAATTGAAGATATATCTTTCATTGGTGTATATGTAAATGATAGCTTTAGAGACTTTAAAGATATAAATGATTATGCCAATTATCATGTATCATTACTAAACAATAAAAGATATCAAGCTTTTAGTGGTGGAGATTTTATTGATAGAGTAGTTAAAGGTGGATATGCTACTGACCCTAATTATAAGAGAGCATTATCTAATGTATATAATCAGATAGCTAAAGCCCAAGAAGGAATGAAGATTCCTAAATTAAAGGGGGCAGGAGAGTTAAAAGCCAGAATATTAAGACAGTTCAATAGAGAAAAAGCTGCCAACAGAAATGAAGAACAATTAATTGGCTTCGATTGGAGTAGATATAAATCTAATAAACCTAAGCCAGAAACTACACCTACTCAAAGTGAGCAGTTAGAGAATGGCGGTGTTATTAAAGCACATGACGGAATAGTAACTCAAGCTATTAATAAAGTTAAGAGTTTTCTTCCTAAAAAAGAACCTAAGGAACCTATTAATGTTGTAGATGTTGCTAAAGAATATGCTCCTAGTGCTGTTGCTTCTATGCTTCTTGGTAATGTAAATCCAATTATAGGACAAATACTAGGATTAAATCAGAATATAGATTTAACTAAAGCTCCTCCTAGTTTAGAAAAAGTTAATACTAATATGTGGAAGTTTGAAAATCCTAAAAATAAAGGATTAAGAGGTAATTTATATTATCCATTTAAAACTGCAAACGGAAACACTGATATAGGTCCAGGATATGACTTAGATATGCAAACAGCAGAGTTTAAAAAGAAAGCAGCAAATGGAATGACTAAAGAAGAACTTGATGCAATAATGCTTGAGAGGCTTAGAAAAGAAATTCCACACTTAGATGCAAAATTAAACAGTGTAACCAATAATAATGCTGATACTATTAGTCCACAAATTAAAGAAGGATTATTAGATATGTATTGGCAATTGAAGAATGGATTATACGATTATGATAACTTATTTGAAGGTATAGCTAAAGGAGATATTGATAAGATTAGAGAAGAATCTAAAGTTACATATAAATCTAAAAATACAGGTAAAAGGTATTTTGATTCTGGAAGATATAAACATAGGATAGATAACTATTTTCACTATTAAAGATTATGAGAACTATTATACTACTTATATTGCTTGTTTCCTCATGTCAAAACGAGCAAAAGATTTCAATACTAGAGAAGGAATTGAACATTCTATTCGATGCCAAGAATAATGAAAGGGATGAAAAATATAAAGAAAGATTTGATTCTTTATTACAGGTCTGTTTAAATGATTCTAATTCGTTTACATACCCCTTTCATGATTTAAAAAGAAATGGAAAGTTTAATATAATACAATCTCCTGATAAAAAACTACGGGTATATAGTTATGAAGATTTTGGAGGAACTATGAAGTTCTATAAAAGTTATATTCAGTATAAAAGAAATGGTAAAATTATAGTAGAACAATTGGGTGATAGTATATATCCATTTAAAGGCAGATATACCTCATTGTATTATCAAATAGAAATGGGAAAGAATGAATATAAACTGTATGGGTATTGGCAAATAAGTAGTAATGAGATAGAATGTGATACAATAATTATAAATGAAAATGAATTATGACTGATGAACAATTAAATTATTATTATAATAAGGATGTAGATAAGAAACAGTGTTGGGTAAGTAAAGATTACAATTGCCCATTAAAGGAACAATGCAATGGATTATTTAAGCCAGAATGTAAAGAGCATATAGACAATGAAGAAGCCTGCCATGCTATTGATAAGATGATAGAATGGTATTACCAAGTAGAAGAACCTGAATTTCTAAAGTTCTATAATTGTCACTTAGAGAGACATGGAAGGAATTAGTTATTCCTTCCTCTGTTAGCAGGGATATTTAATGGACGTAAGTTACTAAGCCGTCTAGGTATGTTCCAACTAAGCATAAGGGTATATTTAATCCAGAAATTATTGACCCTAAAACGGGCAAACTGAATCCACCAGATTGGAATAATCCAGATATTTATAAAGCAGTAATTCCACTTGGAGTGGGGACTTTAAACAATAAGGAGAATGATAAATGAAAGAAAACATCAATTATAAAATACTATATAGAATATTAAGGCAATACTCCTATAACCGAAATATGGAGGCAATGAATATACTATATAAAGAACTCGTATTAGAGGGAGTTATTCCAGAATTCAAATTCAATATGGAAGTTTGGAAAAATGATAAATCGGGTAAAGATGTATGGAAATGGTATCAAGAAGGAATTTTAGATATTGAATGGGAAGAACCTATGTTAATTATATTATTAATGCAAGAATATCCTTATTTTATGCATTATGAAAAATGATAAATACGAAAAGGCACTCCTTGTACTTTGGAGGAACTAGGTAAACTATTTTAAATGAACCAATAAGACTAAAAGATTGGTATGATATAATAATAAACAAATGAATTATTTATAAATATTGAGTAAAACAGCATTTGAAGAAATTCATTTGCTGTTTTTTTATTGTTCTATCAATAATTACAACACATCTTTTACAACAAGACTTGTTAGAGAATATATATAATAAAATCTGATTAATTAATTTGTTTTTTGTACATTTGAACACAAAAATACATCATACTAATAGTAAGCTTCAAGTAAACATGAAAAAGATTATTTTTATAATGTTATTAGGATTAGTCTGTAATACAATTAATGCCCAAATTGTAACCAAACAAGAATTAGAAGAATATACTAATATAGGATGGTCAGCTAAGGCTAAAGAGCTATCCAATGAATATAAGTTGAATGAATTGGGTGAACTATCATTATCGATTATAAAAGAGTATAAAGGTCAGTCCAAATCTCAATTATATCGCAAAATTATAGATTGGGTCATATCTATGTCTTCTGATGCAAAGTCAGCTATACAGGTTTCAAATGAGGAAGAAGGAACAATCATAGCACGTTGTTATCTGCCTAATATTGCAAAACGGACTATGGGAGATAACTCATATAGAGTAAGTATTCGACCACTTATTAAATTTGATTTTAAAGAAGAACGTATTCGAATGACATATACCTTACAGAACTATGAGGTATTGAAGATAAATGACGATAGTGGATATGTCATAATGTTTGGTGGTGGTTTTGGGGTAACAGGTAATGGCGTTACTAAAGATACCCAAATATGGGCACTTTCTGATTGCTTTCCATTTGCAGAAAACAGACAACATCCTAAAGTGACCTCATCACGAGCTTTTGTTTATTCACTATCATGTTATAAAATCCTTGTAGACAAAATTGATACAGTTCTAAAGAAGCCATTGCAAACAAGTGATGATGATTGGTAATTACCCTATAAATGTAACTTTGACATTTTGAATTAAATATCTCTTTGGTATGGTGGAAACTAACATGGTTATCACCATTTGAAGAAATTCATTTGCTATTTTTATTTTTACAGAAATTCAATACTAATACATCAATCAGTATTAATATGGTCACTAATAAGTTGGCTATTATTACAGTTATATTTTATACTATAATAATAGATATACTAGTTCTAGTATTAATAGGATTAGTATAATAATGTTGGGTATTAATATGGAGGGCTTTTTCTTAAAAAGCTATACTATCATAGCTTTTTTTACATAGAGTGTTCAAATTTTGTTGGAATTTGTTTGTGTTATTATAATAATATACTACATTTGTGGCGGAATTTGTAGATAGCACTATCTTCTGAATAGCCAGTAATAGTGCTGGCATAATTAAAATTATAATAATTATGGAATTAACAAATTCAACAAATGTATTGGAAGCATTAGTGTCTAACAACCGTAGTGAACTGGGCAAAACTTTTGGTGTCGGTATGTTTGTTTCAGAAACAGATACTCCCGAGCAAGTTAAAGCTAAATGTAAGAGCTTTGTCGCAAGATTTGAGACTTATATAGCTAACTTGAATGTAATCATTAATTCGGGGGATGAACTTGCTTCTGAAATGAGAAAAGCTAGGGTTAAACGTCTATATTCAGCTCTTGATGAGAATGAAAAAGAAGATATAAAGGCACTATTGAACTAATGCATTAAATTTAGGCTAGCTTCGGCTAGCCTTTTTTATTCCAATTATACTATGGGTAGACCTATTATTAAATTTTCAAAACGGTATGGTAAAGTATTAGGTAGTATTAATCCAGACAATCACTATCCTTTATATATGTTTATGTATATCATTATAATGTATGCTTTAGAGAATAATTCGGCTTTTAATGCTTTATCAAAACATAAATTATCTGCTATACACTTTATTAGGATGCAGGTAGATTGCTGTTTGGAAGTTTATGCTTGTCTCTTATATAGAGATAAAGAACGTTTCTTTAAATATTTCATGGACGGCAAACCTACTAATAAACTTTGTATAGGTAAACAATATCTTACTGCCGGCTATCTTTGCGGAGAATTAAATAAGAGATATTCCGGAATATCAGAAATATACAAAGAGGGCTGCAAGTGGGTTCATCCTAGTAAAGTTATGTTTAGATTTACAGCTCCTCAATATGACCAGACTAAGTCTGATATGTTTTTTATAGGTTATAAAGATAAGCACTATTATGATGATGAAGAACAATTAAGGGATATATATAAAGATATGTTATTAGTAAATCAGATACTATATGAATTACTAAAGGAGTTAGTGGCACCTTATAAAATGGCACATAGTAAAGAACTAAAAATAGGGAAGTTTTTTAAGTCGAAGAAGAAAATGAGATTTCAGTTTTATGAATAATAGGCTTATTCTAGTAGAGGGAATTTACTATGTTTTAGTAAAAGTATTATTTAAATATTGTGAGTTATCAGAAATGGTAGTTGGCTTGGATATTTTCGGGTATTCTAAAAATAATTCGGCATGAGGACAAAATTTTGTTTCCCGAAATGATTTTTCGGGGAAATTCGTATCTTTGTGCTGTTCTAGCAAGGCTTTTAAGTACAAAAATGAAGAACCATTCCTGTAAATGCTTAGTAATCAGATATGGTAATAAAAGCCCCATTTTTTTTTGCTCTTATTTTCTAAGCTGCTTCCTTATTCGTATCTTTGACCCTTGCATTAAGAGAGTACTTTCAATTGTAAAATCGTAAATAGTAAATAGAATTATGTTTTCTGGAATCGTAGAAGAGTACGCTACTTTGGTAGCACTGGTGAAAGACCAGGAGAATATACACTTTACATTTAAGTGTTCGTTTGTGAATGAGTTGAAAATCGACCAGAGTATTTCTCACAATGGTGTATGCCTGACGGTAGTGACTCTGACGGATGATACGTATACGGTGACTGCCATGAAAGAAACGTTGGAGCGTTCTAACCTCGGTTTGTTGAAAGTGGGGGATAAGGTGAACGTTGAACGTAGCATGATGATGAACGGTCGGTTGGACGGACATATCGTTCAGGGACATGTGGATCAGACTGCTACTTGTATCGATATTAAGGATGCGGAAGGCAGCTGGTATTTTACATTCCGATATGCGTTTGACAAGGAGATGGCGAAACGCGGATATATCACCGTGGATAAAGGTTCGGTGACTGTGAACGGTGTTAGCCTGACGGTATGTAATCCGACGGATGATACTTTCCAGGTGGCTATCATTCCTTATACATACGAGCATACGAACTTCCATACGTTTGAGATTGGCAGTGTGGTAAATATCGAATTAGATATTATCGGCAAGTATATCAGCCGGATGATTCAATATAAATAAGAAAATATAAATAAGTGACCGGAGGATTGGAAATGGCATATACTGATTTTCTTCAATTGGTGCAGGCTCGTCAAAGTGACCGTTCGTATGATAAAGAACGTCCGGTGGAGCCGGAAAAGTTGGAACGGGTACTTGAAGCTGCACGTTTGGCGCCTTCGGCCTGCAACGCACAACCTTGGAGGTTTGTGGTCATCACAGACAAGGAACTGGCTCAAAAAGCCGGGAAACCTGCTGCTGGCTTGGGAATGAATAAGTTCGCCAAAGATGCCCCTGTACATATTCTGGTTGTAGAAGAGTCTGCTAATATAACCTCCCTTGCTTGGCGGAAAGGTAAAAGGCAAGCATTTTCCGTTGATCGACATTGGAATAGCGGCTGCTCATATTTCTCTGGCAGCTGAAGCCGAAGGTTTGGGTTCTTGTATTCTGGGTTGGTTCGATGAAAAAGAGCTGAAACAGCTTGCCGGTATTCCTGCTTCGAAACGTTTATTGCTGGATATTGTCATTGGCTATCCGGCAAAGGAAAAACGTAAGAAGATAAGGAAGCCGAAAGAAAAGGTGATTTCATACAATCGTTATTGATTGAAAAATAATTATATTCTTAGCCCTTTAGGATAAGCATATAACAGAAAGCATCGTTGGTTTTAAAGGAAGGGGACGTTCCTTTTAAACCAACGATGCTTTCCTTTTAAAGGAACGACCTGTTTCTTTAAAACCAATAAATGGCTTTTTTAAGGTGTTGATAGTTAGCGTGTTATTGATGCCGCTTTTCCGGTGGCATCAATAATGCTATATTTATTTCTTTTTTGACAAATCTTTCAATAGGTAGTCTACTGCTGCTTTCAGTTGTGCATCTTCTTCAGGCTGGCTGCCGGTTCGTTATAAACTAGAATATCAGGTTGCAAGGTCTGATTTTCGAGATAGTTGCCTTGCATATCCATACAACCCACCTGCGGGATACCGAATACAATAGACGGATCTATCTGGCGTTCCCACCACACGGCGGTCATCGTGCCTGCCACCGGGGCGCCTACCAGTTTACCAATACCTAGAGTCTTATATACGTAAGGAGTGCCATGAGCATTGCTATAATTGTCTTCGCAAGTTAGCATGCATGAGGCTTTCAGCCATTTGTTGAATGGATCGCTGCCGATATATTGTCCGCGTGGCACGAAACGTTGATATTCCTTTCCACTAAGTAAGGTGACTACATCATCGTGCAGCCATCCGCCACCATTATGGCGGGTATCTACCACTACGGCTTCTTTATTACGATAACGGCCGAGCAGTTCGGAATAGATCTTGCGGAAGCTGGGGCTGTCCATACCTTTAATATGTACATAAGCAATGCGTCCGCCGGAAAGCTCTTCCACTTTCTTGGCGCAGCGCTCTACCCAACGTTTGTAAAGCAGGTCGCTTTGGGTTCCATAGCTGATTGCTTTTACTGCTTCTTCAAAACGTTTTTTAGTAGAAGGATCGTATACGGTAAGTACTACTTTGCGTCCGACTTTGCCTTCAAATAACGGGAAGTAATCAGCACCGGCTTCAATCGCTGTGCCGTCTACTTTTTCAATGATGCAACCTGCCTTCACTTCTGTCTTTTTCTGGGTGAAAGGACTTTGCTTCATGATTTCCTTGATCTTTAACCCGGCACCGTCGTATGACTCATCGTAAAAGACTCCCAGAGTAGCGGTAGGCATTGCGCTGCCTCCTGCTGCAAACCGGGCTCCGGTATGGGAACCATTCAATTCGCCAAGCAATTCACTCAACATTTCCGTGAAGTCATAATTGTTGCTGATGTGGGGCAAGAAGCGTTCGTATGCTTTTTTATATCCTTTCCAGTCCACTCCATGCAAGTCGGCAGTATAGAATTTGTCATTTACTTGTTGGCAAACGTGGTCGAAGATGTATGCGCGTTCATCATAAGGACGGTAATCGAAGAATGCTTCAAATTCTATCGGTGTAATTTTGCTACCGGCAATCTCTATTTTCTTCAATCGGCCGCCTGTGCACATAAAGATATTCTTTCCTTCTTTATCCGGTATGAGTGAGCCGCCGCCAACTCCTTTCAATAATATTTTAGTCGTATTTTCTTTCAGTTTATGCTCCCAAAGGTCGTAGTCTCCTTCAAAAGCTGCCAGGTAATAAAGAATATCACCTTTCGGACTCATGACAGCGTCACCCAGGCGGGAAGAATTTACAGTTAGACGGACGATGCGGTCAAAACGATTCTCCAAATCGAATGTAAGAGGCTTTATCTCTGTACTGTCTTTTTTCGCATTCTCATTCTGGTTCGTTTTCTTCTTACTGTCTTTAGTGTCTTCTTTCTTCTCTGCCTTTTCTTTCTTGTTTTTTTTGCTTTCTCTGCCTTTTCCGCTTCTTCAAGTAAGGCAATATCTTCTTTGCTCATCAGGAAGCGGTTGTAGGCATCGACGTCGAAAAACATAATATAGGTGTCGTCTTCACTTCCCCAGCTACCATGGCTACGGTATCCGGCACGGTCACTGTTCCATATCATTGCTTTCCCGCCCAACACCCATTTGGCGTTGCTGTCGCTGTATCCGCTTTCGGTAAGATTGACCATTTCGCCTTTTCCGTCGGCTTTCAGCAAAACAACGTCTTTATTGTTCCAGCCTCCTATGCCAATGAAGTCTGATAGAATCCATTGGCTGTCGGGGCTCCATTGGAACCATTGGTCACCGTCGGCATAAGAATATTGATATTTGGCATCCATCACTGTGCGCACAGCCTTGTTTTTTAGATTGATGACACGGATAGCGGTACGGTTCTCGAGGAAAGCAACCTCTTTACCGTCAGGACTGAATTGTGGTTGGAAAGAAGCGACTTTGGAGTTTGTCAAACGTTCTTCTTTCAATTCTGTGGCATAGGTGAATTGTTTCTCCTCTTTGCGTACGATGGTGGAAGTGTAAAGCTGCCACAATCCATCGCGTTCTGAAGAGTAGACGAGTGTGCGTCCGTCGGGAGCGAAACTGATGTTACGTTCCTGATCGGGTGTGTTGGTAATTTGTTTGGTTGTTTTGTAGTCAATGGAGGTTACGTAAACATCACCGCGCATAATGAATGCGACCTCTTTTCCTTTGGGAGATACAGCGATGTCGGTAGCCCCGTTGGATTTGATTTGGCGGATAATATCTTTGTCATTCTTGTCTGCCAGGATACTTATATTTACCTTTTGGGGTTGTTTGCCCGGAGTAAGTGTATAAATTTCGCCGTCATAACCATAACAGAGTGTGCCGGTGGTTGAAATGCTTAGAAAACGTACGGGATGCTTTGTATGGAAAGTGATTTGTTGGGAAGTGGTGGTTCCGGGAGTACGTTGGAATATATTGAAGGAACCTTTCTCTTCACTTAGATAATAGAATGATTTACCATCAGGACTCCATACCGGTTCGCGGTCTTCACCTCCGAAAGTAGTTTGTTTTTGATAAACAGGTTTTTTCCCGGGAGTGTATGTCCAGATGTCACGGGCAATAGGGGATACCTGATGCTTGCGCCAATAGTCTTCGTATCCTTTCTTGTCCTGATAGAGCATCACTCCCTCCTTATTAATAGAGATGCACTCCATTGGCATGGATGAGAACATAGCGGGGCGTCCTCCCGTCACGGCTACCTCGTACACTTGCTGGAACTGACCGGAAGGAAACCCGGCATCTTCGGCAGAGGGAGCAATGTTGGCTGTGAATAAAATGTGTTTGTTGTCTTTGTAGGCAACAGGTTTCTCACTGCCTGAATGAGTGGTCAGTCGCTGGGGTGCTCCTCCTTCACTGGATACGACGAAAACGTCGAGACTTCCCATGCGATCCGATGCAAAGGCAATTTGTCTACTGTCGGGACTCCATACCGGTTCCGTATCAAAAGCCGGATTGGTGGTGATTTGTGTGGCACGTCCGCCGGTTGACGGTACCGTGTAGATGTCTCCTTTGTAGGTAAATGCAATGGTGGTTCCGTCTGGAGAAAGAGCGCAGTGGCGCATCCATAAAGGAGATTCTTGTGCAATGCTTGTCCCTGCTAGACAGATGACAAATGCACTTAGCAGTAGCTTTTTCATTTTTTCTAATATTGTGTTAAGTTCATTCTCGCGATTTAAGGTTTGACTTTCCTACAAATCCTTCAGTAATACTTTACTTGCTTTTTTATAGTATTCTTCTCTGGATTCGGTCAGCACCTTCCATTCGTCGTTGAATTCTTCGTCTTTGTCTATTTTGAAATTCTCGGAGCCGTATGTGTCCAAACGGTCCAGCAGGACAGCCACATTCAGTTGATTGATATCCATTGAAGGCTGGTAACCGATTTCTTCGCTTTTTTCGTCGGTAACAACCTCGTGAATCAATTCTATTTCCTGTAACTGATAAAGTACCTGATTTGTCAGTCGGATGGGGATCTGATGCTCCTCCGATATTTCTGCAGCCGTATAGGGCGGTTCGTTCTTTTCGAATCGTTTGGCTATGAGTGACATAATCAGGATGGATATAAAATCCCGGTATCGTCTGCTGATGTTCCGGGTGTCCTGGTCAAAGCTAAAGCTGCGGATATTCTGTCCGGCATACGTCAGTTCGGCTCCAAACAAACAGATTGTCCAGGATATCTGCAACCAAAGCAGAAATAAGGGAAGTGCGGCAAAACTACCATAAATGGCATTGTACTTTGACACCCACAACTGGCTGTTGATGTACAGGAACTGAAAAGCCTGATAAGCAGACCCTGCCAGAATACCTGCAATGAGAGCGTGTTTGAATTTCACTTTCGTGTTCGGCATGAAGATGTACAGCCCGGTGAACATCAGCCATGTCAGGACAAAAGGAATAAGCCGTATCATGAATTTCATAACAGGAGCGAGCAGGACGAAATCATCCATCTGCTTGAGAATGGTGCTCATAAACAGAGAAAGTCCTCCGGATACCACGATCAGAATCGGCATGAGCAGGAACATGGAGAAATAGTCCGTAATCTTCCGGTACATGGATCGTGCTTTTTACTTCCCAGATACGGTTGAAGGTGATTTCAATATTACTGACCAGATTGATAACCGTCCATAACAACATTACCAAACCAACTCCAATGAAAATACCTCCTTTGGTCTGTGAAAGATAGGAATTGACAAATGAGAGAATGGCCTCCGTTGTTTCTGTATTTCCTCCAAAACCGTTGCGGAACTGATGTTCCATCAGGTTGTCGAACCCGAAACCACGCGCTACGGCAAACAGGATGGCAAGTATCGGTACAATGGCAAGCAATGTGCTATAAGTAAGTGCAGAAGCTTTATTGGCCATCCGGTCTTTGGTAAACCGATTGATACAAAGATAGACGGTCTTTATAATATTGTAGAGTGAGAACTTGGTTCGGGTCACTTCGTCTTCCGTAATGCGCCAGATGTCATACGTAAGAAACTTCCATATATCGGTGATTTTCTTCTTCATAGTTCTTCGCTAATTACTAATTGCAAGCAACTAATTACTGATTACAACAGACTTGCTCGAACAGTCGATCCTCATCCATTAGTCATTTGTAATTAAATGGATAATTAAAAGAAAAAGCAGTCAGCCTATAAGCCGAGTTCTGTACCCATATAATTTCCGATTATTAATCTTTAATTATATCAGGTGCCTGTCATTTATCTGAGTGGCGTGTCACCACGACACTTTAGCGGTCTACCCTCCGACATGGAGCGAGCAGCTCTCATAACGCCGGTTTACATGACCTTACAACTCCTAAGACGTACAGCCCGCATGTCGCCATGCGACTGGTGGGCTCTTACCCCACCTTCTCACCCTTACCTCTCCCCGAAAGGAGCGGCGGTTATTTTCTTCTACGTTACTCTACCCTCGCGGACAGCTTTCTGTTAGGAAGTAGGATGCTCTGTGTTGCCCGGACTTTCCTCCTGCACGAAACATGCACGCGACAGACCGGCCAACTGCTTTAGACTGCAAAAATACGTCATTTATTTTGTTTTAGCCAAAGAAAGTATCACAAATAGAAATAATTTCTACCTTTGCTATCATTAAAATAGATTTTAATGAAGAAGAATATCCTCCTTTTCTATTGTTTCCTGGCGACGATGGCAGCTAGCCTGAAAGCACAGGAAATACGCTCCATGCCTGCTGATTCGGCTTATGGGGTAGTGCACATTTCTGTTTGTAATATGCGCGAGGAAGGCAAATTTACTTCCGGCATGAGCACGCAGGCATTGTTGGGAATGCCGGTCAAGGTGCTTCAGTATAACGGCTGGTACGAGATACAAACACCGGATGATTATACCGGATGGGTGCACCGGATGGTGATTACCCCCATGTCGAAAGAACGGTATGATGAATGGAACCGGGCAGAAAAGATAGTGGTTACCTCGCACTACGGATTTGCGTATGAAAAACCGGATGAGAGTTCCCAACCCGTATCCGATGTTGTTGCGGGCAATCGTTTGAAGTGGGAGGGGAGCAAAGGACATTTCTATCAAGTGTCTTATCCCGACGGACGGAAAGCATATCTTTCGAAATCCATTTCCCAACCGGAAGCGGAATGGCGAGCTTCACTGAAACAAGATGTTGAAAGTATCATTGAAACAGCTTACTCGATGATGGGAATTCCTTATCTATGGGCAGGAACCTCTTCCAAGGGAGTGGATTGTAGCGGACTGGTACGGACCGTACTTTTTATGCATGACATTATTATCCCGAGAGATGCCTCTCAACAGGCCTATGTGGGCGAACATATCGATATTGCTCCTGACTTCTCTAATGTCAAACGGGGAGATCTGGTGTTTTTCGGCCGGAAAGCGACTGCGGAACGTAAAGAAGGTATTTCTCACGTCGGCATTTACCTCGGAAACAAGCAGTTTATCCACGCATTGGGAGATGTGCACGTCAGCAGCATGAATCCTTCGGATCAAAACTATGATGAATTCAACACGAAGCGTTTACTTTTTGCTGTCCGTTTCTTACCTTATATAAATAAGGAGAAAGGAATGAATACCACAAATAAGAACCCCTTTTATCAATAAAAGAATGCAGAACAGGAGAGATTTTTTGAAAACGGCAGCTTTGGCTGCTTTCAGTTCGGGGTTAGTAGCCCGTCAGGCACTAGCCGGAGAATCGTTGCTTTCTACCATTCATATAAATAAGCTCGGTTTGGGAGGGAAGATGAAAATGACTTTTTTCCCTTATGAATTGAAGTTGAGGCACGTGTTTACAGTTGCCACTTATTCGCGTACAACAACTCCCGATGTGCAGGTAGAAATAGAATATGAAGGCGTGACGGGATATGGAGAAGCCTCTATGCCTCCTTATTTGGGAGAAACAGTAGAGTCTGTGATGAATTTCCTTGGGAAAGTGAATCTGGAACAGTTTAGTGATCCTTTTCAGCTAGATGACATTTTGTCATACGTTGACAGCCTCTCGCCAAAGGATACGGCAGCGAAAGCTGCGGTAGATATCGCCCTTCATGATCTGGTAGGGAAACTATTAGGCGCTCCCTGGTATAAGATATGGGGATTGAACAAAGAAAAGACACCTTCCACTACCTTTACGATAGGCATCGATGCGCCGGATGTAGTGCGGGCGAAAACAAAAGAGTGTGCCGATCAGTTTAATATATTAAAGGTGAAACTGGGACGGGACAATGATAAGGAGATGATTGAAACCATTCGTTCGGTGACAGACCTTCCGATAGCGATAGATGCCAATCAAGGATGGGCAGACCGCCAATACGCGCTCGATATGATTCATTGGCTGAAAGAAAAAGGCGTTGTGATGATAGAACAGCCCATGCCTAAGGAGAAGCTAGAGGATATTGCCTGGATAACGCAACAGAGCCCGCTACCGATATTTGCGGATGAATCCTTGCAGCGTCTGGGAGATGTAGCCGCTTTAAAAGGCGCTTTCACGGGAATCAATATAAAGCTGATGAAGTGTACCGGTATGCGTGAAGCATGGAAGATGGTGACATTGGCTCATGCACTCGGCATGCGTGTCATGGTGGGCTGTATGACAGAGACTTCCTGTGCTATTTCTGCAGCTTCACAGTTCTCGCCATTAGTGGATTTTGCCGACCTGGATGGCAACCTGCTTATCTCTAATGATCGCTTTAAAGGGGTGGAAGTGGTGAAAGGAAAGATCACTCTGAATGACTTACCTGGAATCGGTGTCATGAAAATCTGACTTTACTGAATGAATGTCAGAGTGTTAAAGCCATCTGACATACAACGAATGTAAATTTGTCAGGTGTTGTCGTTAACCGCTGTTAAGCTCTAAATATTCTCTGTTAAAAGAGGACAAAAAAGAGTGACAAGTAGAATAAGTGAACGATATTTGTTATTATTTTAACGTCGTAAAAGTTAAAACAATGTCGAATATTAACATTTTAAAGAATTATAAATCATGAAACAGACAACAAAGAACATTCTGGGAGTAGGAGCAATCATTCTTCTTAGCTCAGGAGTTGCAGGATTGACAACTTACAAATTGTTGCAATCCAATGATGCTGCCAAAAGAGACATCTTTTAATGAGATGTTCAAGCAGAATCCCAATGTCAAATTGGCTGCTTTTGACGCTGTGAACGCTCAACCGGTTGACTTGACACAAGCTGCGGAGAATTCGCTTCATGCTGTCGTACATATAAAGTCTACTCAGGAAGCTAAAACAAGAACCGTTCAGCAAGCGCCGGATATTTTTGATTTCTTCTTTTTGGTGATGGACGCGGACAGCAGCGTCAGGTACAATCCCAGCCTCGTGTTGGTTTTGGTTCCGGAGTCATCATCTCGAAGGATGGATATATCGTAACGAATAATCATGTGATTGAAGGTGCGGATGAAATCAGTGTGAAACTGAATGATAACCGTGAGTTTAAGGGACGCGTGATTGGTACTGACCCTAGCACCGACCTTGCGCTGGTGAAAATTGAGGGTGATGATTTCCCGACTATTCCGGTGGGAGATTCCGAAACACTGAAAGTAGGAGAGTGGGTACTCGCCGTAGGAAACCCGTTCAATTTGAACTCTACTGTAACTGCCGGCATCGTAAGTGCAAAAGCCCGTTCTCTGGGAGTATATAATGGTGGTATAGAATCATTCATCCAGACGGATGCTGCCATCAACCAGGGTAACAGTGGTGGTGCACTGGTAAATGCCAAAGGTGAATTGGTTGGTATCAATTCAGTGCTTTCTTCTCCGACAGGTGCTTATGCAGGATACGGTTTTGCTATCCCGACCAGCATTATGACGAAAGTAATTGCCGACTTGAAACAATATGGAACAGTACAACGTGCATTGCTCGGTATTCGTGGTGGCTCTATCGGTAGCAGTTTGATGGACGACCGTCAACCGATTGACAAATCCGGTAAGACATTGGCAGATAAAGCTAAAGAACTGGGTGTTGTAGAAGGAGTATGGGTTTCTGAAATCGTAGAGAATGGTTCTGCTGCCGGAGCTGATATCAAAGTCGATGACGTAATTATCGGTGTGGATAATAAGAAAGTATCCAATATGGCTGACTTGCAGGAAGCACTTGCTAAACATCGTCCGGGTGATAAGGTGAAAGTAAAACTGATGCGCGATAAGAAGGAAAAGACCGTTGAAGTAACGTTGAAGAACGAGCAAGGTACTGCCAAGATCGTGAAGGATGCAGGCATGGAAATTCTGGGAGCTGCATTCAAAGAGTTGCCGGATGACTTGAAGAAGCAATTGAATCTAGGCTATGGTCTGCAAGTGACAGGCGTTTCTTCCGGTAAGATGTCAGATGCAGGAGTTCGTAAAGGCTTCATTATCCTGAAAGCTAATGACCAGCCGATGCGCAAAGTCAGCGATCTGGAAGAAGTAATGAAAGCTGCTGTTAAGTCTCCGAACCAGGTATTATTCCTGACCGGTGTGTTCCCATCAGGTAAACGCGGATATTTCGCTGTCGATCTGACTCAAGAGTAATATATAAAAATAAGGTAAGAAGATTGCAGGATAAGCTAATGAAATAGAAAAAGGATGCCGCCAATCAACTTGTCGGCATTCTTTTTTTGTTTTATTAGTTGAAAAATATAGTGAAAAAGTTGCCTAAATATGTATGTTAACAAATTATTTGTCGTAACTTTGCACTCCAAATCTGTTTTTAAAGAATGAGACAACTAAAGATTACCAAAAGTATCACTAACAGAGAGAGCGCTTCTCTTGACAAGTATTTGCAGGAAATCGGCCGTGAGGACCTGATAACAGTCGAGGAAGAAGTGGAACTCGCTCAGCGCATTCGTAAGGGTGACCGTGTAGCATTGGAAAAATTGACACGTGCCAATCTTCGTTTCGTCGTATCTGTGGCTAAACAGTACCAGAACCAAGGTTTGAGTTTGCCTGACTTGATTAATGAAGGCAATTTAGGACTGATCAAGGCTGCCGAAAAGTTTGATGAAACACGTGGATTCAAGTTTATCAGCTACGCCGTATGGTGGATTCGCCAGTCTATTCTGCAAGCATTGGCAGAGCAGTCGCGTATTGTTCGTCTCCCGTTGAATCAGGTAGGTTCGCTGAATAAGATCAGCAAAGCCTTCTCAAAGTTCGAACAGGAAAACGAGCGGCGTCCGTCTCCCGAGGAGTTGGCAGACGAACTGGAAATTCCGGTTGATAAAATCTCTGATACACTGAAGGTATCCGGCCGTCATATTTCGGTGGATGCGCCTTTTGTGGAAGGGGAGAAGACAACAGCCTGTTGGATGTGTTGGTAAACGACGATTCGCCTATGGCGGACCGCTCTCTGGTTAATGAGTCTCTTGCGAGGGAAATTGATAGAGCTCTTTCTACGTTAACCGATAGAGAAAAAGAAATCATACAGATGTTTTTCGGTATCGGACAGCAAGAAATGACATTGGAAGAAATCGGCGATAAGTTTGGCCTCACACGTGAGCGCGTTCGTCAGATTAAAGAAAAAGCAATTAGAAGACTAAGACAAAGTAATCGTAGTAAATTGCTCAAATCTTACTTGGGATAAGTGAGGAATATCAGTTTCTGAAAAAAAAAAGAATTTGAGTCGCATAAGTTGCACTTTTTGGAGTAATCATATAGAAGAATGTACTTATGCGACTTTTTACATAAGCCCCATTCTATAATTCAATCTTATACTATGTGAGTTTTATGAAAAAGTCAGTTTTAATATCATTGGTTCTTATTGCTTTGGGAGCAGGGATGGTGGCGTATGCAAAATGTGCGGCATCCTCTTCTGATTCGGTGCCTGTTAAAGTAGAGCAGCGTTTGCGGGAAAAAGCACAGGCGGGAAAGGCTTATTGTGATAAGAATGGGTATAATACGAATTATTGCTTTCTGGTAGATTTCAGCATTCCTTCCGGCAAAAAACGTTTCTTTGTCTGGGATTTCAAAGGCGATTCCGTGAAGTATGCCAGTCTCTGTGCTCATGGATATGGGAAAAATAGCACTGTGTCCAAGCCTGTATTCAGCAATGTGGAAGGTAGTTATTGCTCTTCTTTGGGGAAATACAAGGTGGGTATCCGGTCGTATAGCAAGTGGGGAATCAATATTCATTATAAATTACATGGATTGGAAGCGACGAATGATAATGCTTTCAAGCGGTATATCGTGTTGCATTCTTATACTCCGTTGCCGGAAACAGAGGTGTATCCTTTGCATCTTCCGTTAGGAATCAGTCAAGGGTGTCCTGTAATATCCGATGAAGTGATGAGGAAAGTTGACGGGTTGCTCAAAGCGGAAAAGAAACCAGTCCTGCTATGGGTCTATGACTAAGAAATGCTATTTATTTGAGATAAATAGAGGTAATCTCCTCTTTTTTGTTACCTTTGCAAGGTTAAAAATTATATGATATGAAATACGTAAAAATACTATTTGCAATTGCACTTGTGTTTACCATGTGCTCCGCTTTTTCTCTGAAAAAAGACCATTCTAAACCGGTTTATGCTTTTGGAATTTCTGCTTCATTTACGGATACGGTAGTCTATTTCACGGATATTCAGATATTAGATAGTGCGAAGGTTAGCAAAGAAGGGTTCTTGGCTCATCGTGAATTATATAGTTATCAGTTGAAAAATTATCTGGAGGATAACCAACTGCAGCAGAATAGTACATGTATGATTTACTTCTCGGAAAACAGAAAGAAGTTGGAAAAAGAAGCAACGAAGATTCTGAATAAATATAAGAAGAATAATAGAATGACGGTATCGCGGATTGATTCAGATAAATTCCGCTTTACGAAACCGGAAGAATAATAAGCAATAGTTAAATTGTTAATATAATAAGAGATGCAGCTTTGCATCTCTTATTTTTTTATCTTTGCCTCGTAATAAACTTGAAATCTAATGAAAAAGATAAAAATATTCTCCTTGTTTGTGTGTTTGGCTATGCTGGTAATCGCTTGTCATAATGACGATGATGAAAGAGGAGTCCAGATGCGTACAGTTCTTGTTTATATAGCAGGTGACAATTCTCTTCGCAGCTTTGCCACAGAGGATTTGGCGGAAATGACAGAGGGAATGCAGTCTGTAGATGATAACTCTTATAACCTACTCGTATACATTGATACCGGATCAAGTCCTAAACTAATTCGATTGAAGAAGGATAAAAAGAAGAATGTCGTACAGGAGGTAATCGCTACGTATGAAGGACGAAATTCTGTAGATGTCTCTAAGATGAAGGAGGTTATCAACACGGCATTTTCTGAATATCCGGCACAGAGTTATGGGTTGGTTTTGTGGTCTCATGGAGAAGGATGGTTGGCAAAATCGCAGAATAAAACCCGTTGGTGGGGACAGGATGGTGGTTCAAATTACATGGATATTTCCGAGTTAAAAGATGTTCTGCGTAATGCGCCTCATTTGAGTTTTCTTCTTTTCGATGCATGCTTTATGCAATCTGTTGAGGTGGTCTATGAATTGAAGGAACATGCGGATTACATAATAGGCTCTCCGACAGAGATACCCGCACCGGGTGCTCCATATCAGAAAGTAGTTCCGGCTATGTTTGCCAATAATGCATCGGCTACGGACATAGCAAAGGCATATTTTGAATTTTATGCAGATGAAAATCTTTATACTGGCAAATTGCCATATAATTGGGGCTTAGGTGATCCCTGGACGGCAGGAGTCTCTGTTTCTGTAGTGAACACTTCCATGTTGGAACAACTGGATAAAAGCAGTAGTGAGATTATTCCGAAATATATTAAGGGCAGACAAGCGATAGCCACATCGGGCATACTCTGTTATGATTGTCGGTCCAGTAAGTATTATTATGATTTTGATGGATTAATACGTTCTTTAGGTAGTGAGACTAGCGAATATGAGGCTTGGAAAGCTGCTTATGATGCTGCTGTGGTTTATTGGAAGACTACTCCTAATAATTACTCCAGTTATGGCGGTAGTTTCTCGATGAATGGCTCTGCAGGACTTTCTACTTATATATTTCGTCAGTCGTATGAAGAGGAGATAAATCCTTTTTATCGTCAGTCGATACAATGGTACTCCGCTGCCGGATGGGATGAGACAGGCTGGTGATAATTACCATTTCAATATTCTTTAGAAGATAGGATTCTAACTTTTTGTGAAGATAGTGTGAAGAATAAGCAATCCTTATATAAGTGGTTATATGAGACGTATGAGAACGATTTGTTTTCATACGGCATTGCTTTTGGCATTAGTAAAGAACTTTTAGAAGATGCCATTCACGATGTTTTTTCATTTATATGAGCGTGAGCACAAACTTTGGGAAAGTCAGAATATGAAGTTCTATCTGTTGAACTGTTTGAAGAACCGGATTCGGACCATTAAGAAAAAAGAAATGAATACCGAATTTCTGGAAGAAGGTTCTGATAACTATAGTTTCCTTATTGAAGTGAACGGCTTTGAACTCATAGATGAAGAAAAAGAAAGAGCCGCTATGCAAAAACAGCTGAAAAAGATGCTGGATAGCCTTACAGACCGGCAACGGGAGGCTGTATATCTTCGTTATACCCAAGGACTTAGCTATGAGGAAATCGGGAAATTGATGGGAATACAACCTAAAGCAGCACAGAAATTAGTGTATCGGGCTATCGAACAAATGCGTAAAATTCAGCCTCAAATTATTTATTTTTTCCTTTTCGGTTATTTTCTTTAATTTTCGTGGGGGTATTTTTGTTCTTTGCGTGTTTTTAAAGTGAAACCGTAAAAAGAACGAGTATGCATTCAGATCGAATACCCGAATCGACAAAACAATGGCTACAAAATGAAGACTTCATATTGTGGTGTCTGGTTCCTACCCAGGAATCGGAAGAATGGTGGGTTAATTATCAAAAAGAGCATCCCGAAGATCAAGCATCCCTACAGGAGGCCCGCAAAATCATATTATCTGCCCGGCTGAATCCGGTTCAGCGCTTACCCGAAGAATCAGAAAGATTGTGGGCACGTATAGAGACAAGCATGGAGCGTCGTGATAAGAGACATCGTTTTATCTTATTTACCCGTTATGCTGCCGCCTGTGTACTAATATTAGGTATTGTTTCTTTCTGGTTGATTCATTCTTTTCAGACGTCCGGAACTGCTGATGATCTGCTTGTCAATGTGAAAGCAGATACTCTGTATCAGAAAGTAATGCTGATAAGAGATGATGCGGAAGCTATTCAGATAGAGAATAATGCCGTCATTACTTATGATAGCAATATTACTATTCAATCCGATGGTAAGGAAACAGAGATAATCAAAGAGGGAGCGGTTCAACCCGGAAAACAAAATACACTGATAGTTCCTTATGGTAGCCATTCATCCATTGTATTGGCAGACGGATCGAAAGTATGGATTAATTCCGGAAGTAAATTACGTTTCCCTTCCTCTTTTGGTCCGGGCGAACGCAGGATAAAAGTAGAAGGAGAGATTTATATAGAAGTTGCCAAAGATACTTCCCGGCCTTTTTATGTAGAGACACCCCAACTGACAGTTAATGTATTGGGAACAAAGTTTAATGTGTCTGCCTATGCTGATGATGCATTGCAATCCGTGGTGTTGGTAGAAGGAAAAGTAAATGTAAAAGCAAACTCCAATGAAGATTTTGTCCTTTTGCCTAATCAGCGTTTTAAGTTGAGTGATGGGATATCCGGCATCGACGAAGTTAATGCTTACGATTATATTTCATGGAAAGATGGCGTACTTCAGTTCCGGGGTGAGACAATGAAAGATATTATCCAACGGCTAAGTCGCTACTATAATGTATCTATCACATGTACGCCGGAAGTTGCGCAAAAGTGTACAATGGGAAAACTTATCTTATTTGATGATATAGAACAAGTCATGAAAACCTTCTCGTTGCTGTACGATGTCCAGTGTACAATTGAAGCGGGAAGTATAAAAATCGAGTAATAACCCTAAAAATTTAATGCCTATGAATAAACCACAGAAATGAAGCCTTTGTAAAAAAGAAGTTCGGAAGAGAGGCAACTCTTCCGAACCCGTGAGATTTAAATTTTTCAATTACTTATGAAAAACCTAAAAATTGATACGCAAAAATATGGAAAATTCCTATTACAATCATGCAAATAGGGCATATTTTCTTTGTAAATCATATCTGTTTGTGAAATTTTTTGTTATTTTTCTATTTATAGCGAATGTAACTCTCGCTAATGGAAATGGAACGAGCGAACTCTATGATATAAAGAAAGGGACTCTACTGGAATATTTTAAAGATATAGAGAAAGAAACAGGCTACGTTTTCATCTATTCGAAAGATATCCGGCCTAGTTTAAATCAAGTTGTCAGTGTAGATCTATCCAGGAAGAAGACAATCACAGAAAAATTGTCAGCCTTGTTTGAAAAGACAAATCTGGTATATGAAATAAATGGAAAACAGATTGTTGTAAAGAGAAAAACGGCAGTGAAAAAGAATCTTTCTTCACAGCCACAGGAGCCTCGGAGAATAACCGGTACTATTACCGATACAAAAGGAGAACCGATTATCGGTGCCAATATCAAGGAAGTCGGTACATTTAACGGCATAATTTCCGATATAAACGGGCGCTTTGCCTTATCTGTAAATCCGAATGCAGTTTTGGAAATCAGTTATATCGGTTATGTCACGACGACAGTACCTGTAAAAGACAATAAAGTGCTTTCTATTGAAATAGAAGAAGCCGAGCAAAGTCTGGAGGAAGTCGTTGTTGTCGGCTACGGAAAGCAGAAGAAAGAAAGTGTGACAGCATCTATCGCTTCTATTTCGAGGAAAGAACTGGTACAGACACAACAATCCAATATTAGTAACATGCTGGTAGGACGAATGCCGGGATTGATTGCTTTTCAAAGAAGTGGTGCTCCCGGTGAAGACGCTTCCAGTCTGTTAATCAGAGGTGTCAGTACATTTACAGACAACACGGCTCCTTTAATAATGATCGATGGCATCGAACGAACTAATTTTGACGGCATAGATCCGAATGAAGTTGAATCATTGAATATACTTAAAGATGCTTCGGCAACAGCGATCTATGGAGTAAAGGGAGCTAACGGCGTAGTATTAATTACTACCCGTAAAGGGGAAAGAGGGCGTCCCCGGTTGAGCTATTCGGGTAATTTTGCTTTGCAGCAATCTACCCAGCTCCCCAGTTATCTGAATAGTGCGGATTATGCAACTTTATACAATGAAGCTTTAGAAAATGACTCCCGGGTTTCGGGTTCTACCTACCAACCGAAATTCACGGATAAAGATATTGAATTGTACAGAAATGGCTTTGATCCGATTTTGCATCCGAACACTAACTGGATAGACGATTTTCTTAGAAAGTTTTCTACCCGCACTCAACATAACATCAACCTTTCGGGTGGTACAGAACGTGTGAAATACTTTATATCGGGAAGTTATTTCGATCAGACCGGTATCTATAAACATACCAAGATAGATTCGGATCATGATGTAAATCCCCGTAACACCCGTTATAACTTCAGAACTAATTTCGATTTTCAGATAACGCGGGACTTTTCGGCAACTGTTCAAATGGCCGCCCAGATAGGCAGAGTGATTACTCCGGGCTCCGGTAACAGTGGAATCTGGCAAGCTATTTCTTTTGCCAATCCCTTGAGCTCTCCGGGATTGGTGGACAATAAAATTGTCCGCATACAGGATGGATTGGGAAGCGTCAATCCCTGGCAAACCTTATTAAGCAACGGTTATCAGAAAGATAATAGAAATAACATCAATACAACATTACGTCTGAATTATGATTTATCATCTTTGCTGACCAAAGGTTTGTCCGTACACGGGAGTATCGCGTATGATAGCTATTATTACAGCCGTAAGAAATATTCGAAAACCTTTCCTTATTATCTTGCGCGCCGTGATGCGGAAGATCCGGATTACATTTATCTGATCCCCCAATCAGAAGAGAGTATCTGGTCTGTAAGTACCGGATGGGATAAGAACCGGAAAGTATATATGGAGTTTGGAATTGATTATAATAGAACTTTCGGGCTTCATAAAACGACAGCACTTATTCTGTATAATCAGAGTAAATATTATTCCCCCTCCCTTCAATATTATGTACCTAATGCTTATCAGGGATTGGTAGGACGATTGACCTATGAATATGCCTCCCGTTATTTGGCAGAATTCAATATGGGATACAACGGAACCGAGAATTTTGCCAAAGGCAAACGGTTCGGATTTTTTCCTGCTGTTTCATTAGGTTGGGTCATCAGTGAAGAAAAGTTTTTTCCGAAAAACAATATCGTTAAATATCTAAAGGTGAGAGGGTCCTACGGAGAGGTAGGAAACGATCAGATAGGTGGTGATCGATTTTTGTATCTGCCGTCTTCTTATGGAGCAGCGAGCGATTCGGGTGTGAACAAGTATAATTTCGGTTTGGCTTCCAATCCGTATACTTCACTGATGATTGTTGAAAATAAAATCGGTAATCCTGATTTGACTTGGGAAAAGGCGAAAAAGATGAATGTCGGTGTAGATATTAATCTGTTCAATAATTGTCTGACTGCTTCATTTGATATATTCAAAGAAAAACGGAATAACATATTAGCCAACAGATCAACATCCCCCATGATTATAGGTGCTAATCTTCCTGCATATAATTTTGGAGAAATGGAAAATCGCGGTTGGGAAATGGACCTTAATTTTAGACATCATATACAAGATTTCCATTATTGGGCACGCTTCAATTATTCATTTGCGAGGAATGAAATCATCTACATGGATGAAGTGCAGAAGAGATATGATTATCAGATGACTACCGGAAGAAGAAAGAATCAGTTTTTCGGACTGATCTTTGACGGATACTATAACTCGTGGGAAGAAATCAATGCATTAGACCGTCCTAAAAGTTCATGGAGCGGGAATCAGTTGCAACCGGGAGACGTCAAGTATGTAGACGTCAACCAGGATGGAGTGATTGATGATTACGACATGGTTCCGATAGGATACACCCCCGTACCGGAGATTATTTACGGTTTCTCATTCGGAGCGCAATATAAAGGATTTGATTTCTCCATCTTATTTCAGGGAGCCGACAATGTATCCATTAAATATTTCGGACGGTCGATGTTTTCGAAAGGAGAAGAGAGTGCGAAATCTCTGATAAAAGAACGTTGGACACAGGAACGGTATGAGGCAGGAGAAAAGATCACCTTTCCCCGTTTGTCTCTGAATCCCAACGGAGAAACCGATCACAACTATCGTCCTTCTACTCTTTGGATACGGGATGCCAGTTATTTGCGATTGAAAAACCTCGAAGTAGGATATACATTTACCGGAGGTTTTGTCAAACGGCTTAACCTGAATAGTGTAAGATTATATTTCAACGGTTCCAATTTATTCACGTGGACAGATGTGGTAGATCTGGACCCGGAAGCACCTTCGAGAAGTGGAAATGTTGAAATCAATACATATCCGTTGCAGAAAGTATATAATATTGGTCTTAATATAAATTTTTGATAATCATGAAAAGAATAACATATATATGTGCAATACTTCTGTCGTCTGTATTGATGTTTTCGTGTAGTGACTATCTGGAAGCTCCGCCCTCTGTCGATTTGGATGAAGACGGTGTCTTTGCCGACAGGACTTTGACAGAACAATACATAACAGGCATCTATGCAGAAGGTATGCCGCTGGGGTTCTCGATGGGAAGTAGCGGGATCGACCGTAAATTGTGTGCAACCTCAACCCTGGCAGGAGCGTGTGATGAAGCCGAACAAGGTGCAAACTGGGGGAAGGGCAATGCCTCGTGGAACGTGGACAATCATAACAACAGCAGCATAGACTGGGATGAAGACCCCCGTCACAACACCCGTTGGCAGACATTACGAAAATGCAATATCGTGCTTGAACGTATTGACGAAGTGCCCGATGATCCGGGAGACGTTGATTTTAAGACACGTTCCAGAGGCGAAGCCTATTTTATGCGGGCTTTGATCTTCTGGGAAGGAGTATATAGATATGGTGGACTGCCTATAATACACCGTAGAATAAATCCGTCGGAAGATGGTAAACTACCCCGTAATACATTTTCCGATTGTGTAGACTCCATTCTTGTCGATTGTGACCGGGCTGCCTCCATATTACCAGACTATTATACGAATTCGATATTGGTGGGACGGGCAAACAGGATAGCTGCCTTAGCCCTCAAATCCAGAGTACTCCTGTATGCGGCGAGTCCTTTGTTCAATACCGACGATCCGTACCTTCCTTTAAGTGGAAATAATGACCTGATAGGATATGGAAACTATAGTAAAGAACGCTGGAATGAAGCTGCTAAAGCAGCCAAGGCAGCCATTACCGCTGTTGAATCTTCTGGCTATTATGACTTGTACGATGAGGGAACACCTGAAACAAATTACGAACATGTGTGGACTGCTCCCGATAACAAAGAAATAATTCTGGCCAACAAAAAATATCGGAATTTCACAACAAGCAGTCATCCCATAACAAGCAATATACCGGCATGGGCGGGAAGTAGTTGGAGCGACGGCGGTCTTTTTACAACCTTCAATTTCGTGCGTTTCTATGAGAAAAAAGACGGGAACCAACAAACATGGAATATGGATGGTGGCGATGATCTGCTTGAAAAGTACGACGAACTGGACCCTCGTTTTGCGCAAACCATTGCAGCACATGGAGCTAACTGGAATACAGAGATTGGAATTCTTAATTTTCTGCCCGGTGGAGCTCACAATGTAGCCAATGATAAAACGAAACACCTGGTTCGCAAATGGGTACCTCGCGTACTAAGAGCAACGGCTCCGCGCAACTCCACTAATATGGACTGGATTGTCTTCCGGGTAGCCGAACTCTATCTGAATTATGCAGAAGCTTTGAATGAATATTATGAAACTCCCCCGAAAGAAGCATTCGATGCAGTCCTGAAAGTTCGTGAACGCTCCGGAATGCCGGGCTTTCCTTCCACTTTGAATAAAGAGCAGTTCAGGGAGAAACTGCGAAGAGAACGAGCCGTGGAACTGGCTTATGAAGATCATCGTTTCTGGGATATAAGACGTTGGCTGATAGCCGATGATGAAGGTGTTATGAAAGGTGCCATGTATGGATTGCAGCTCTCCGCTGTTACAGGAGCACCGGGTAAAGTACATTACAAACCTTATGTCTTTGAAAACAGATTATGGAGTGACCGTTCTTATTTACATCCTATCAAGCAGACCGAAATAGATAAAGGGTATATGCTTCAGAATCCGGGATGGTAAATATGTTCAATCAACTAAAAATAAAAGGTATGACAATAATAAACAGTATATACAAAGGGAAGCGTTATGCTATACTTTTGACTACTATTCTCACTTTTTATGCTCCCGTTTTGTTTGCTCAACACATAGCCGATTCTGCACTTGTAGAAGTCGCCTATGGGCAACAACCGGAATGGAGGCGAACAAGTGCCATTTCTTCCATACGTGGGGAAGATTTGCTGAAAACTACTTCCGCAAGCTTGGGAAATAGTCTGCAAGGACAGCTTCCCGGACTAACATTGTTGCAACAAAGCGGAGAGCCCGGCTATGATTTCTCTATCGCGAATCTCTACCTCCGGGGACGTACTTCCTATGCAAGCGGACAAAAAATGCTGGTATATGTCGACGGTTTCGAAGCCCCGATTGAAAGTCTGTCCACTGCGGAAATCGAGTCTGTAACATTATTGAAAGACGCTTCGGCTCTGGCTTTATATGGTATGCGTGGTGCAAATGGTGTTTTATTGGTGACAACCAAGAAAGGATGCGTTTCCGCTCCGCAAGTCAGTATCCGTTTACAAACGGGAATACAACAACCGTTGGGCGTTCCCGATCCTATCAATGCGTATGATTATGCCACCTTATACAATCAGGCGCGTGTGAATGACGGATTGCCTCGTTTATACACTCCAGAGGAATTGAATGCCTATCAGAACAACACCGATCCTTACTTTTACCCCAATGTAAACTGGAAAAAGGCCATTTTGAATAATACAGCTCCTTTGAGTATGGCTGATTTAAGTTTTAAAGGAGGAGGAGATGTGGTGCAATACTATGTAATGATGAATCTTTTGCAGAACATCGGTTTCTACAAAGACACCGATAAAAAACGCCGGGAAAACTCGAATGCCTATTATGCGAGCTTTAATTTCAGGTCTAATTTGAATATCCAGATAAGCAAACACCTGTCTACCGGACTCAATTTTAGCGGGAGTGTAGGTAATCGCTCTATTCCCGGAGGCAGCAGTTCTGCCAACGGACTTTTGGGAGCGATATGGAGAACAGCTCCGAATGCATTTCCGGTGTACAACCCCGACGGATCGTATGGAGGAAATGCCGCTTTTACCAACCCGGTCGGTAATATCGTCAGCAGAGGGCTTTATAAAGAAAACAGCCGGACTTTCCAACTGATTTTTATGCCTAAATACGACCTGGAGAAACTGACAAAGGGATTAAGTGTCAGTGCCGGTATTGCCTACAACAACTATATGGCGGATTCATCTATAAAGAATCAGAATTATGCCCGTTATTCTCTTTCCAAAGGAGCAGGGGGAGAGGTGCTATATACACCCTACGGCGCTGATTCTCCTTTGGAATCCGATGAAGGATTCCGTACTGACTGGAGCCGTCTGAACTTTAAGGCACAGTTGGATTATGATCGCGTTTTCAAGCAACATCAACTCACTGCCAGCATCTTTTTCCTGTCTGATTTATATCAGAAATATGGAAGTCGTGATGACATTAAATACTTGAATTATGCAGGGCGGGTAACTTACTCTTATAATCAAAAATACATAGGAGAATTTGCAGCTTCATATACAGGTTGTGATGATTATGCTCCTGGAAAAAGATATGGATTCTTTCCCGCTTTCTCCGCCGGATGGATACTGTCGAAAGAAAACTTCATGAAAAATATCAACTGGGTTGAATATTTGAAACTAAGAGCATCTATCGGACTGGTTGGAAACAATCAGAATGAGAACGGACGTTATCTGTTCGACCAGACTTATAGCAGTAACGGCTCCTATTTTTTAGGTACAGGGTCGTCATCAACAGGCGGGTTTCGGGCAGATATGATTGCCAATCCCGATATTAGTTGGGAGAAGGAACGTGTATTCAATATCGGATTGGATGCAGTTTTACTGAAAGGGCTGTCGGTAGAATTCGATTATTTCCATAAAGAAAGATATGATATCCTGTCACAGCCGTATTCCACTATTCCCGGATTTGTTGAGCCTCTTATGGCGACATATTGCCTTATATGAATGTAGGTAAAGTAAAGAATCAAGGTTTCGAGGGTACGATCAGGTACGAAAGCAGTCTTAAAAACAACTTCAACTATTACGTTGAAACATCGGCGTGGTATGCAAAGAATGAAATTGTCGATATGGCGGAAGAAGTGAAACTCTACGATTATCAATATCGTAAAGGACGTTCCGTGAATACTCCTTTTGTACTTGTTGCTGACGGACTGTATCAGGAGAGTGATTTCGATTCGAATGGAAGTCTGAAGTCACATTTACCGGTACCGCAGTTTGGAGAAGTAAACCCCGGTGATATAAAATATATCGATAAAAATGGTGATGGAGTAGTCGATTCCAATGACTCCTATCCTGTGGGATATTCTAATATTCCGGAGTGGAATTATGCTTTGAAAATAGGCTTTGAATGGAAAGGGATAGACGTTGAGGCTTTATTTCATGGCGTTGCCAATAGAGACATCTATTTGAGCGGGCCGTTGGCTTATTCCTTTACCGACAATGGCTCTGCTTCAAAACTGGCTCTCGACAGCTGGACACCGGAGAATCCCAATGCTTCTTATCCCCGTTTGTCTACCCGGACATTTGAAAACAATTACCGGATATCTACATATTGGAAAAGAAACGGAAACTACTTCAGAATGAAGAATATCCGGATTGGATATACCTTCCCCCAGTCAATAGCAAGAGCGATAAAATTGTCCAGATTGTATGTGTATGCTAATGCGAGCAATCTTTTCACCGTGAGTCATCTTGACGGATTGGCCGACCCGGAAAGCAGTTCTTTGATTACATATCCGTTGACACGTTCCTACAACCTGGGAATAAAAATTGATTTTTAATAGGTAAGAACAAAAATATAATAATTATGAAATACCCAATAGGTTTATCTATCATATTGAATGCTCTTGCTGCTATCAGCATATTGTCCGGATGCAGTGATTATCTGGACAGAGAGTATGATTCGTTTATCGACAACGAGATGACCTTTACTTCCTATGAACGTACAAGCAAATTTCTAGTCAATGCTTATCGGTATCTGCCTGATGGTTTCAACCGTATCGGTTCCGAAGCTATGTTGGATGCCGCTACCGATGATGCCGAACATGCTAATGCCTCCTGCAACATCCAGCACTTCAACACCGGAGCCTGGAATTCAAGGTCCAATCCGGATGATTTGTGGAATAAGTATTACGCAGGAATTCGCATAGCGAATGAATTTATAGAAAATGTAGACAGAGTGAATCTGGATAAATACAGACTCGATCCGGATAATCAGAATGAATATCAGAACCGTCTGAATGACTTGAAAACATGGAAATATGAGGCCCGTTTTTTAAGAGCGTTTTTCCATTTCGAGCTGGTGAAACGTTTCGGACCTGTACCTGTGATTACTTCTACACTATCCGTCAATGCGGATTATTCGGAGACTCCACGCCCGTCTATGGACGATTGCATCTCATTCATCTCCAGCGAATGTGATAAGGTAGCCGAAGTGCTCGATTTAACTCCGGACGAGGAATCGATTCGGATTTGGGACGTGCAACGAAGGGAGCCGCATTGGCTTTGAAAAGCAGAGTTTTATTGTATGCGGCCAGTCCCTTGTATCTGGACTGGCAGAATTTTTCGGAAAGCGATCTTCCTTCCGATATGGAGAAATGGAAAGCTGCGGCACAGGCTGCGAAAGACGTAATTGATCTGGGCATATATTCGTTGTATGGCAGTTATGCCACTTTATTCAAGAATAACTTTCAGAATTCCGAGTTTATTCTGATGCGTCGTTATGGAAACAATTCCGACTTTGAAAAATACAACTTTCCTGTCAGTTATGGTGGGGTAGGCGGCATCAATCCTTCGTTGAATCTGGTAGACTCTTATGAAATGAAAGATGGCAGCTATTTTAGTTGGGAGAATGAGGAAAATGCCGTTCGTCCGCAATTCTACCGGGATGACAGGTTGAATGCTACCATTCTGCTGAATGATTCCGTTTGGAAAAGCACGGCGGTAGAGAATTGGGACGGTGGAAAAGACGGTCTGGGCGTTACCAATGCAACCAAAACCGGATTCTATCTGAAAAAATACCTCAATGAAGATGTGAATATCCAAACCGGCGGAGGAAGTCAGGGACATATCTGGCCGTTGTTTCGTTTAGCGGAGATTTACCTGAATTATGCGGAAGCCTTGAACGAATACGATCCCGAAAATGCGGATATAGCAGAATACGTCAATCGAGTGCGCAGCCGTGCCGGACAACCGAATCTGCCTTCCGGATTGACGCAGGACGAAATGCGTGAGCGTATCCGGCGTGAACGTCGTGTCGAACTGGCATTTGAGGAGCATCGTTCGTGGGATGTAAGACGGTGGAAGATTGCGCAAGAAACACTCGGAGGAGATTTGCTAGGTCTTGAAATCACCCGTAAGAATCAGGCTCGAAGAGCTGTTACCCGGAATTCCGTAATACCGGCTAACGAAGTTCCGGAAGGATGGCATTATTACGATGGAGACGAATTCAATGATTTGGTCATAAACAACTCATATTGGGGACAGTATGGAAGCGACACTCCGGTAGGAAACTCCCAGTATGGACAACCCACCGGAAATATCCAGACTTATCGTAAAAAACAGATTACGATTGAGAAAGGGAGTGGCGGATTGAGCTTTGCCCGGATAACAGCCACCAAGGACGACAATCCACCGGCTCCAACATTAAGCACTGCCAGTACGAGAGAAGGATGGTGGTCGGGAGCTTTGTCCAGCCGGGATACCGACAAATATGGTTATCAGGGGAAATATTACCCTCTGCATTCCCGCATTGAGATTCGTGCAAAAATACCTTATATATATGGTATATGGATGGGACCGTGGTGTCGTCATTATGCAGGAGCCAGTGTTGCGGAACTTGACATCGAAGAGTTTTTCGTCAAGGAATTTGAGAATACGGCTTCACCCCGCCGGCTTAGCCAGGCTTTACATTTGCATGATAATAAAACAGGCAATCTGGGAATCAACGTGAATGGGTACGGACGACATACAGTGCTTGATTTTGATCCGGGAGCAGACTTCCATACGTATGGCGTTCAGGTAGATCCGGACCCGGTTTCTCCGGATAAGCATGCTATCATCAGCTACCTGTTGGATGGTAAAGTAACCAATACATTCAAGACGATTGACTATGATGACAGATATAATACATTTATAACCAAAGCAATAGCGGAGGGAAGAGAAAAGCGAACCTGGGACATTGCGATAACCGGACAAATCGGAGGAAAGAATGAAAATGGTATCGGCTATCCCGAAGACAGGAATGCCAATTTGAGAAACGTTTCGATGGATGTAGATTGGGTACGTGTATTTACCCGGGATGAAACAGAACCAGAGATTCCTGAAAAGCCGGAATATCCCGTCGAGAAGTTTGATTATTCCCGTGCTGTGGTAGAAAAGAGAGTGTTTGATTCTAAAATGTATTGGTATCCCATACCTGAAAGTGAGATTCTGCAGTTGAAGAACTGGAAACAGAATCCGGGTTGGTAAATCATTAAAAAGAAATATCATGTTGAAAATAAAGATTCTAATAATCATATTTTGCTGTATCGGGGTGGTGAAAGCCCAAACCGTTATTCCTCCTTCATCAGAAACCCCTCCCGGATGGATTTATTACGATGGAGACGAGTTTAACGGAGATGTGATTGACTCCCGGTATTGGGGAATATATGGTTCCCCAAAAGTGGGGCGACCCACCTATAATCAGGAAAATAAAGCCATGCTTCAGACATACCGTCCGGAGCAGGTCTTTATCGAAACCCTTCCTACAGGAGAGAAGATTTGTCGAATTCGCTCATTCAAAAGTAAAGATGCGCTCAGTCCCGTTCATCCCAGTGTGAAGAGCAAGACCGGATGGTGGTCGGGAGCGCTGTCCAGCAGAGATTCCGATACGGAGAAATATTATCCTCTTTTCTGCCGCATAGAGATCAAAGCCAAAGTCCCATATCTATATGGGCTTTGGAATGCACTTTGGTTGAGGCATTATAAAGGAGCTGGAGTAGCCGAAATAGATATACTGGAGTTTTTTACCAAAGCTTTCGGGGAAAATCCTTATCCGGCCAAAGCGAATCAAACTTTGCATTTGTTCAATTCGGAAACGCAAAAGTTGGGAATCAATCTACCCAAAGGTCAGATACGATATACTGAAATCGGAGACGATAAGCCGGGAGATAATTTCCATGTATATGCGGTTCAGATAGATCCCGATCCTGTTGATAACAATCATGCCATCATTACGTTTCTGATAGATAATAAAGTCAATTACCAGATACATACCCGTACACAGTTGGGGGATGCATATACTGATTTTATCACTAAGGCTCGTAAAGAGAATCGGCTGGACAGAGTTTGGGATATTGCTATCACCGGGCAGGTAGGAGCATTTGACAAGTTGGATGTCGGCTATCCTGCGGAGGAATTGCAGCAATTTGATTTCGATATTGATTGGATAAGAGTTTATGTTCGCGATCCGCATACCCGGATCGTCGGAAATAGTAAACTACCTCATACTCCGGAAGCGGATTCATTTGTTAAAGATTTGCTCTCACGGATGACTGTGGAAGAGAAGATCGGCCAGTTATCCCAATACGTAGGCCGTACCCTTCTAACCGGTCCTGAATCAGAATATTTGAGCGATTCATTGATAGCACGCGGACTTGTAGGTTCTGTTTTGAATATATCCGGTGCAAAGACATTGCGTGATTTGCAGGAAAAGAATATGCGTTATTCCCGGATAAAGATACCGATTCTTTTTGGGATGGACGTGATTCATGGATATAAGACAATCTTTCCGACTCCTTTGGCGGAATCGTGTAGTTGGGATTTAGCAGCGATCGAACGAGCTGCCAAGATTGCTGCGATTGAATCCTCGGCAGCCGGACTACATTGGACGTTCGCTCCTATGGTCGACATCGCAAGAGACGCCCGTTGGGGCAGGGTAGTGGAAGGAGCAGGAGAAGACACCTACCTGGGAAGTGAAATAGCCAAAGCAAGAGTGAATGGTTTTCAGTGGAATCTTTGGGAGAATAATTCAGTATTGGCATGTGCAAAGCATTGGGTAGCTTACGGACTTCCCCAGGCGGGAAGAGATTATGCTCCGGTGGATATGTCGGAACGGACTTTGTTTGATACTTATCTACCTCCTTTTAAGGCTTGCATTGATGCGGGAGTACTTACTTTTATGAGTGCTTTCAATGATATAAATGGTATTCCTGCGTCCGCACATCCGTTCCTGCTCAAAGACTTATTGAGAGGGCAATGGAATTTCAATGGTTTTGTGGTAAGCGATTGGGAAGCAGTGAAGCAGCTGGTGGCGCAGGGAGTGGCGGAAGACGATAAAGACGCTACCCGTCTGGCTTTCAATTCCGGCATCGACATGGATATGACAGATGGGCTCTATAATAAATACATGAAAGAACTGATAGAAGCCGGTAAAATCAGTATGGAAGATGTCGACAATTCCGTCAGTCGGATTCTGCATATCAAATATGCTTTGGGACTGTTTGTTGATCCATATAAATTCTGTAATGAAGAATACGAATCGCAGACAATCATGAAAAAAGAATTTCTGGATGCAGCACTGGACATGGCTCATAAATCGGCTGTCCTGCTGAAGAATGACAATCATACATTACCGCTGGCAAAAAATGTCCGTTCCATTGCCGTGGTAGGTCCGCTGGCCGATAATCAGACCGAACTGCTGGGCTCGTGGAGAGCAAGAGGGGAAGATCGCCATGTGACGACTGTATTGCAGGGCATAAAGAACAAAATCGGCGGTAACAAAACGAAAGTTGGATATGCCCGTGGTTGCGATTTTGACGGAGAAGATAAGTCAGGATTCAAAGAAGCAGTGAAATTGGCTTCCAAAAGTGATATGGTGATTGCCGTTGTCGGTGAAAAAGCTTTGATGAGTGGCGAATCGAGAAGCCGTGCCCAACTGGATTTGCCGGGTGTGCAGGAAGAATTGATAAAAGAACTGGTTGCCACAGGGAAACCCGTTGTCGTCGTATTGATGAATGGGCGTCCGCTGTCTATCGAATGGGTGGACAAGAACGTATCGGCCATTCTCGAAACCTGGTTTTTAGGTACTTCTGCAGGAACCGCTATTGCTGATATACTGTTCGGTGATTATAATCCTTCCGGAAGATTGACCATTTCTTTTCCACGGGTAGAGGGACAAGTACCGGTTTACTATAACTATAAGAAATCCGGACGTCCGGGAGATATGCCCCATTCCTCAACCACCCGGCATATCGATGTTCCGAATGCTCCGCTCTATCCTTTTGGTTACGGTTTGAGTTATACCACATTCAGTTATTCAGTTCCGCAGAGCACCCAAAAAGAATATACGCGACAGGAGACCATCTCCGTTTCGGTGACAGTAACCAATACCGGAGACAGAGATGGCGAAGAGACTGTGCAACTGTATGTGAATGATAAAGTTGCTTCTGTTGTGCGTCCGGTAAAGGAGTTGAAGGCATTCAAAAAAATATTCCTGAAAGCGGGGGAGTCAAAGACCGTTCAGTTTGACATTTCTCCTTTAGCTTTAGGCTTTATGATGCTGCCATGAACTATGTGGTAGAACCCGGTGAATTTGAAATTATGACCGGCTGCAACAGTAATGATTTACAAACCATATCGGTCAAACTAATAAATTAGAAGGAGGAACCGTTCTATGAGAAATTGGATAATTGTATTTTTTGTCATCTTTGCCGCTCGGCTTTCTGCACATGACGGTGACAGTATAAAGATCACACACGGTCCTTACCTGTGTGATATGAGTACCGACGGCGTGACAGTGGTATGGACTACAAACAAACCTGCTCTTTCGTGGGTGGAAGTGGCGCCTGCCGGTGAAGATCATTTCTATGGGAAGGAACGTCCGCGATATTACGATACGGAGTCCGGACGTAAGCGGGCCAATGATACAATCCACCGTGTACGCATCAAACATTTGGAACCCGGCAGGGAATACAGATACCGGATTTTTTCGAGAGAAGTTGTCTCTTGGCCTTCGAGTGACTGGGTAACTTATGGATTGATTGCTGCTTCAAATGTATACAAGCAAGAACCTTTCAGATTCAGAACTTTCGACGACCGGAAGAAAGAAATTTCCTTTCTGGTATTAAATGATATTCACGGGCGGAGTGACTATATGAAGTCTCTGTGTCGGGAAGTAGATTTCAAATCTCTTGATTTCGTTTTGCTTAATGGAGATATGTCGTCATGGGTAGAGGGGCAGGAGCAGATATGTAAAGATTATATTGATGCTTGTGTCGAATTGTTTGCGTCCGAAGTGCCTATTGTTTTCAATCGGGGAAACCATGAAACACGTGGAGTTTATTCCGATGCGTTGATAAAGTATTTTCCTACGTCTACCGGAACTTTTTATTATCGTTTCAACATAGGTAAGGTTTGTTTTCTTGTTCTTGATTCCGGTGAAGATAAGCCGGATTCGGATTTGGAGTATGCCGGTATTGCCGACTATGACAATTATCGAGAAGAAGAAACCCTATGGTTGCGGAGTGTGGTGGAAGAAAACGATTTTAAGCAATCATCCCTTCGGATCGCATTCCTGCACATCCCGCCGACGATAGGCAATTGGCATGGAAACTATCATTTGCAGCAAACCTTGTTGCCCGTTTTAAATACGGCTGGAATTGATCTGATGTTATCCGGACACACTCATAAATAACGTTCCCATCCTTGTCAATGATAATAACAGCTATCTGCTTTGTAAGATAAAAGATGGAAAAATGGTGATTGATGTGGTAGGAGCGAATGGAAAAGACAAGAAGCAACATCAGTTTGATGTGAAATTTTAGTCAAATACCATTAGATTCCAATAGTATAGTTATTTATAATTTAATGTAATCATGAAGATGAAAACTATAATAAAATTATTATTTGTATTTTCGTTGCCATTTATTTTCTGTCGTTGTGCCGACGACGGGATACACTATGAACGGGAAATCAATGTTCCCGAAGGTATCTATCTGACGGGGAGTGCGTCCCATTCTCGGTAGAGGCAATCAATGGTAAAATGAATGTGATAAAAGAGGGCACTTTGGTCGCATTGAACACATGGCTGACATCCAGCGGAGATTTTTATATCTCTTTAGTCGGACCGGATGGGCAACCCGTTTATTATGGGCAGGGAGCGCTTTTGCAAAACGACAACAGTGAGGTGTCAACTTATTCTTTGGCTCCTGGAACCGGCGGTTTCAGAGTAATGGAAGATGGATTGTATCAGCTAATTGTGAATCCTTTATTGAAACAGGTTAATATTGTTCCATTCAATTTCCGTTTGACGAGTAAATTCGAACTGACAGAAGACGGTGAAAACGAACTCTTTCTTCAAAAACCGTCTTACGACCATATTAACCATGTGGCTACCTGGGTGTCCAGTGGCGAGTTAGAAGTGATATTACCGGCAGAGTTTTCGTTTAATTATACCGATAATACGTCTTTTGATGTGAAGGAAACAGATACGGAGAAATATACATTCTCTTCTATGTACACCGGAACGGGAGGAAGTATAAAATGAATGTTTTAACTGAAGAATATGCCGAACTAACCAACCAGTCGCAAGTGCAGCTCAATCTTAAAAACAAAGGTGAGTATAAAGTAACGCTTCAATATGAAGTCTTGACAGGAAAATTCTTTGCGAAGATGACGGGCAATGAGATCATAGAACCCGAACCGGAGGGGTATCCGGAGAAACTATATATGATTGGAGATGAATTTGGAAACTGGAATTGGAATTCGACAAATGTGGTAGAGATGGCCCCTGTGGGACAGCTTGGCAATGGTGCATTCTGGACTATCAAGTATTTCAATGCTGGTCAGGGAATTAAATGGGCATCGGAAAAATCTGATGCGGAAAGTTTTGCCTCTTTGGGTACAAATGTCAATTATGTTGTAGGCAGTAACGGAAGAGCGACGGTAGAAACAAGCGGCCTGTATTTGGTATATGTAGATATGAACCGTAATCTTATAGCTTTTGAGAAACCTGCCGTTTATGGAATAGGTGAGTGTTTTGACGGACAGGAAGTATCGTTCGATCTTTCCGGGCAGAATTTCTCTGCTGTCACTACAACACAAGGCAATCTTCAGATGTATGCAACTTCCGACTATAACAATAGAGACTGGAACACTATGGAATTCAACATCTATAATGGACAAATCTATTATCGTGGTGTAGGTGCTGCACTGGAACCGGTTCCTGTTGCTTCTAATATACCAATAGAACTTGATTTCTCTCAAGATAGAGGTAAAATAGCTGTGACTTTTGCCTCTCCAAGTGATGTCCCCTCAACAGCGAAGGCTATTTATATGGTTGGCGATGAATTTGGAAACATGAATTGGGGCTCGGATGGGGTTATCTCATTAGATAAGGTTTGGAACAGTGCCGACCGATGGATACATATTAATTATTTCAATGCCGGAACAAAACTTCGTTTCTCTACATCCAAGATATTTGGTGATGGAGAGTTTACCGGACTGACTAATAATGTGGGCTTCGAAATCTCTGACGAAGGACTGGTGGTTATCCCCCAAAGTGGTACTTATATCATTTTCGTTGATTTAGGTTCGAAGACCATCTCCATCCAAAAGCCTGTAATCTATGGGTATGGAACGGCAGCCGGAGGAAACAACGAAAAGATCTTGCCTTTTACGGAAAGTAGCGACGGGAAAACATTCTCTGTTACTTTACCTAATGGAGGACGTTTCAGAATACATCCTTATATTCCTGCTTTTGATAATCTTAATCCTTCATTTGGTGCTTGGAAACGCGAATATGCTGTTAATCCGGAGACTCTTGAAATCTATTTGCGTAAAGAGGGCATGGATGAACCGAACAAAGATTATGTATGGGCTGCCAACACTATAATAACTCTTGATTTCAGGGCAGCGAAAGGAACGATAGTAGTTCCTTAGCCCGGTCTGCTCCAAGAAAAATTGTAGCTGATTATATTTTTATATCACTTTTACCCTCACACCCTCACACCTTCGTTCAATCCCTTTATTCATCGTGGTTGCAAGGTGTGAGGGAACGTGTGGCAGTAGGGTGAGGGTAAAAAGTTACCCTCACCCTATTTAATTTTAGTTTTACTTTTAATTTATTGATTTATAGTGAAATATACTTCTGTTTGGATGTAAACAACTAATCTCATATCTCACTATTTTGATCCTTTTTCTATCATATAAATGCCGAAAGTGTGTCATTAGTATCTGCTTTTGAAGTACCGTCTCTTATTCTATATTCTTTCATCAATTATAGGTTAATACCTAATGATCTTTCTGTAAACTCTTAATGCTTCTTATGGGCTCACTATAGTAGATAGACTTGTTTACAGTAGTGAGCTTGTTTGTCTACATTTGATAGCTTATTTGTTCACATTGGTGAGCCCTTACTAATCACTAAGCGAGACAGGGCAGACGCATTATATTTTTTACTATATTCTCGTTTGTAATTTCCTTACTATATTGTTGGTTATTAACATATTATCATTTGCTAATGTCGATTATTTTCCTTATCTTTATAAGATATATTAAAACATAAACTAACATGAAAATTGGCATAATTGACCTTTGTAAACAAATAGAAGATCCTAGGATGAACCGCAAAAAAGTACATAAAATGGAAACTATTATCTATATATCCATTGCTGCTGTAATCTGTGGCGCTCAATCCTGGAATGAGATTGAGGAATTTGGCAATGCGAAAATTGCTTTTCAAAAGTCGCATACCTGGTCTGGAGTTCATCCCTAGTCATGATACTTTTAATAGATTCTTCAGTATAATAAAGCCCGAGTATTTTGAGTTGATCTTCCGTAATTGGGTAAAACAAGTCTGTCAGGAGGTGAAAGGCGTTGTTGCTATAGATGGCAAGCTCATGCGTGGTCCAAGCCAATGTGACGGAGAACATACTACGGGAAAAGAAGGATTCAAATTATGGATGGTTTCTGCATGGTCTGCCGCTAATGGAATTTCTTTAGGTCAGGTAAAAGTAGATGATAAAAGCAATGAGATTACAGCTATTCCATTGTTAATTAACTCTTTGGAACTAAGTGGTTGTATTGTTACAATTGACGCGATGGGATGCCAGAAAGATATAACCCAGACCATTATTGAGCATAATGCAAATTATATTATAGCTATAAAGGAGAATAAGAAAAAAAATTATCAACTAGCTAAACAAATCATTGACGATTATCAGGATAGAGATGAAATAACCAATAGAGTCACCAGGCATGTGTCGGAAAACACCGGACATGGAAGGATTGAGACAAGAACATGTACTGTAGTCAGTTATGGATCTATTATGGAGAAAATGTTTAAGAAGAAACTTGTGGGGTTGAAGTCTATTGTAGGGATAAAGTCGGAGAGAACAATAGTAGCAACAGGAGAATATACTCAAGAGGTCAGATACTATGTAACTTCACTTGATAATACCAAACCGGAGGAGATTGCATCTGCCATCGCAGCATTGGTCTATTGAGAATAATCTTCATTGGCAACTGGATGTTACCTCGAGAAGACTACAGTAAAAAGGTGAAAAATGCAGCCAGAAACTTTCGGTGGCAACAAAATGGCACTTACCATACTAAAGAATGAGAAAACAACAAAGGAAGCATGAATCTGAAAAGACTAAAAGCGGGATGGGATGAAAAATATTTGTCACAACTTTACAGGAAAATAATTTTTAATGCGTCTGCCCTGCTAAGCGAGAATGTATACTATTCTCGAACATTTCCGTTCTGCACTCTGTAATCTGAAAAAAGGAGGTATTGACCTAAGTTTAAATAAATGGGTTGAGTTGGTGAGTCTTTGTACTACAGATTTTTCCCTTACAGGCATCTTCTTGCTTTTTCCTTTTTCGCCTTTACGCGCCCGCGTGTGATATAATAATGTGTATCCCTCTCGTCGTTTCCGCGCACAATTTCCCTATACATAAAAAATATGTTCTACAACATCGTTATGCGTCAGCACTTTAGCAAATGTACTCAAAAAAAAAAAAAAAAATAGTTTGATATATTTGGAGTGTATACCAAAAGGGCGTACTTTTGCACCCGCTTTCCAAGAGAAGAAAGCCTTGACAAATTGACTTAGTGAAAAAGTGGAATCCCACTTAAAGAAAAGAACAAAAAACTTCCGAAAAAGTTTGGATTATAATAAATAAAGTTCTTATCTTTGCAGTCCGATTCGCAAAGGAAATTGGCAAGAGTTATTCTTTCATACCTTCTTTCCCTTTCGCATAGAGAGCCAGAGAAATCGAGTAAAAAGAAAAACTAAAAAAACTTCCGAAAAAGTTTGGTAGTTAAAAATAAAGCCCTTACCTTTGCACCCGCTTTTAAAACGAAAGCAGCAAGTTCTTTGAAATATTGATAAACAATACAAGTAGTACAAGTAAAAAAATAGAACCGTCAATACTTGTCTTATGAAGTAGTGATACAATTAAGACTAATAGGTATTTGAATAAGGTCAATAAATTTACGGCGTCCTGAACAGAGCAAAAAAGTCATCCTAAGGGATGATAAAAATACTTTTACAATGAAGAGTTTGATCCTGGCTCAGGATGAACGCTAGCTACAGGCTTAACACATGCAAGTCGAGGGGCAGCATTTCAGTTTGCTTGCAAACTGGAGATGGCGACCGGCGCACGGGTGAGTAACACGTATCCAACCTGCCGATAACTCGGGGATAGCCTTTCGAAAGAAAGATTAATACCGGATGGCATACGAATATCGCATGATATTTTTATTAAAGAATTTCGGTTATCGATGGGGATGCGTTCCATTAGTTTGTTGGCGGGGTAACGGCCCACCAAGACTACGATGGATAGGGGTTCTGAGAGGAAGGTCCCCCACATTGGAACTGAGACACGGTCCAAACTCCTACGGGAGGCAGCAGTGAGGAATATTGGTCAATGGACGCGAGCTGAACCAGCCAAGTCGCGTGAGGGATGACTGTTCTATGGGTTGTAAACTTCTTTTATATGGGAATAAAGTTTTCCACGTGTGGAATTTTGTATGTACCTTATGAATAAGCATCGGCTAACTCCGTGCCAGCAGCCGCGGTAATACGGAGGATGCGAGCGTTATCCGGATTTATTGGGTTTAAAGGGGCGTAGGTGGATTGTTAAGTCAGTTGTGAAAGTTTGCGGCTCAACCGTAAAATTGCAGTTGAAACTGGGAGTCTTGAGTACAGTAGAGGTGGGCGGAATTCGTGGTGTAGCGGTGAAATGCTTAGATATCACGAAGAACTCCGATTGCGAAGGCAGCTCACTAGACTGTCACTGACACTGATGCTCGAAAGTGTGGGTATCAAACAGGATTAGATACCCTGGTAGTCCACACAGTAAACGATGATCACTAGCTGTTTGCGATATACAGTAAGCTAAAGCGAAAGCATTAAGTATTCCACCTGGGGAGTACGCCGGCAACGGTGAAACTCAAAGGAATTGACGGGACAAGCGGAGGAACATGTGGTTTAATTCGATGATACGCGAGGAACCTTACCCGGGCTTAAATTGCATTTGAATATATTGGAAACAGTATAGTCGTAAGACAAATGTGAAGGTGCTGCATGGTTGTCGTCAGCTCGTGCCGTGAGGTGTCGGCTTAAGTGCCATAACGAGCGCAACCCTTATCTTTAGTTACTAACAGGTGAAGCTGAGGACTCTAGAGACTGCCGTCGTAAGATGTGAGGAAGGTGGGGATGACGTCAAATCAGCACTACCCGTCCGGGGCTACACGTGTTACAATGGGGTACAGAAGGCAGCTACCTGGTGACAGGATGCTAATCCCAAAACCTCTCAGTTCGGATCGGAGTCTGCAACCCGACTTCGTGAAGCTGGATTCGCTAGTAATCGCGCATCAGCCATGGCGCGGTGAATACGTTCCCGGGCCTTGTACACACCGCCCGTCAAGCCATGAAAGCCGGGGGTACCTGAAGTACGTAACCGCAAGGAGCGTCCTAGGGTAAAACCGATGACTGGGGCTAAGTCGTAACAAGGTAGCCGTACCGGAAGGTGCGGCTGGAACACCTCCTTTCTGGAGCGATGCCGTAACTGTCACAAAACGTGGCAGCCACTAAAAGACTTTAAAGGTTCTGTTTTTTGTACTACTGGTACTTGTTTATTTATAACATATAGATCAACCATCTATAGAAGTATAGATAGAGATAAACAAGAGAAAAAAGCCGAGTCTAGACGAAAGGTAGACAAGGTTGAACTAGTCCTATAGCTCAGTTGGTTAGAGCGCTACACTGATAATGTAGAGGTCGGCAGTTCAACTCTGCCTGGGACTACCAAGCTCAAGAATGAGGAACAGGGAAAGCTAAAAGCTAAAAAACAAAATTCTTGAATAACCTCTTGGGGGATTAGCTCAGCTGGCTAGAGCATCTGCCTTGCACGCAGAGGGTCAACGGTTCGAATCCGTTATTCTCCACTATCTCTGAAAAAGAGAAACGATCTTTGACATGATGTACAAAAAGTAAAATTTTAGTAAGAGCTAAAAGTATATATCAAACCGTACGTGTTCGAGTATGCAATATTGATAGAAGGAAGCAATTCCACTACCAATACCAGTACGAGAATAAAACGTTTGAAAGAAAGTAAGCAAGGGCGCATGGCGGATGCCTTGGCTCTCGGAGGCGATGAAGGACGTGATAAGCTGCGATAAGCTTCGGGCAGGTGCAAATAACCTTTGATCCGAAGATTTCCGAATGGGACAACCCGGCATTTTGAAGGAATGTCATGCATCCATCTTTTATGGAAGCTAACGCAGGGAACTGAAACATCTTAGTACCTGTAGGAAAAGAAAATAATAATGATTCCCCTAGTAGTGGCGAGCGAACGGGGAATAGCCCAAACCAATGTTGTTACGGCAATATTGGGGTTGTAGGACCACGATGTCGCAAGAAATTTAGCGAGAAGAACCCTCTGGAAAGTGGAACCATAGACGGTGATAGTCCGGTATTCGAAGCTAAATGAAGCGTAGTGGTATCTGATAGCGCGGGACACGAGAAATCTTGCGTGAATCTGCCGGGACCATCCGGTAAGGCTAAATACTCCCGAGAGACCGATAGCGAACCAGTACTGTGAAGGAAAGGTGAAAAGCACTTCGAATAGAAGAGTGAAATAGTCCCTGAAACCGTGCGCCTACAAGCGGTCGGAGCTGCGTAAGCAGTGACGGCGTGCCTTTTGCATAATGAACCTACGAGTTACTTTTTCCGGCAAGGTTAAGCATCTTGAGATGTGCAGCCGAAGCGAAAGCGAGTCTGAACAGGGCGATTAGTCGGAAGGAGTAGACGCGAAACCAAGTGATCTACCCTTGGTCAGGTTGAAGGTTAGGTAACACTAACTGGAGGACCGAACCGATAAGCGTTGAAAAGCTTCCGGATGAACTGAGGGTGGGGGTGAAAGGCTAATCAAACTTGGAGATAGCTCGTACTCCCCGAAATGCATTTAGGTGCAGCCTTGTGAGTTACTAATGTGAGGTAGAGCGACTGATAAGATGCGAGGGCTTCACCGCCTATCAAGTCTTGATAAACTCCGAATGCGCAGTAGTTCGATCCCAGGAGTGAGGGCATGGGTGCTAAGGTCCATGTCCTAAAGGAGAAGAATCCAGACCATCAGCTAAGGTCCCCAAATAAACACTAAGTTGAACTAACGAAGTCAGATTGCTAAGACAGCTAGGATGTTGGCTTGGAAGCAGCCATTCATTTAAAGAGTGCGTAACAGCTCACTAGTCGAGGAGTTTGGCGTGGATAATAATCGGGCATTAAGCAATTTACCGAAGCTATGGGATCAGTAATGATCGGTAGGGGAGCATTCCACTCTGCGTCGAAGGTGAAGCGTGAGCTTTGCTGGAGCGTGTGGAAAAGCAAATGTAGGTATAAGTAACGATAAAGGGGGTGAGAAACCCCCTCGCCGAAAGACTAAGGTTTCCTGATCAACGCTAATCGGATCAGGGTTAGTCGGGTCCTAAGGCTCAGCCGAACGGTGAGGCCGATGGCAGAACAGGTTAATATTCCTGTACTACCTTAAGGAGTGACGTGGAGACGGAGGCGTGACAGCGCCGCGGACTGACGGAATAGTCCGTTGAAGGGTGTAGATGTTGATTATCCCAGGCAAATCCGGGATAAGAGTCGAACCTGATAGTATACCAAATTCTTCGGAATAAGGTAATAGTGCGTGTAAGCATACTCCCAAGAAAATCCGCTAAACTTAATCTTTAAGGTACCCGTACCGCAAACGGACACACGTAGTCGGGTTGAATATACTAAGGCGCTCGAGTGACTCACGGTTAAGGAACTAGGCAAATTGACCCTGTAACTTCGGGATAAAGGGTCCCAACGAGAGTTGGGCGCAGAGAATAGGTCCAGGCAACTGTTTAACAAAAACACAGGGCTGTGCCAAATTGAAAGATTACGTATACAGCCTGACACCTGCCCGGTGCTGGAAGGTTAAGAGGAGATGTCATCGCAAGAGAAGCATTGAATTGAAGCCCCAGTAAACGGCGGCCGTAACTATAACGGTCCTAAGGTAGCGAAATTCCTTGTCGGGTAAGTTCCGACCTGCACGAATGGTGTAATGATCTGGACACTGTCTCAACCGTGAGCTCGGTGAAATTGTAGTATCGGTGAAGATGCCGATTACCCGCGATGGGACGAAAAGACCCCGTGAACCTTTACTATAGCTTGACACTGAACATTGAATTTTGATGTGTAGGATAGGCCGGAGACTTAGAAGCAGTTACGCCAGTATTTGTGGAGTCGCTGTTGAAATACGGCCCTTTGATTATTTGAGTTCTAACTCGTGGTACGAGGACACTGTTTGGTGGGTAGTTTGACTGGGGTGGTCGCCTCCAAAATAGTAACGGAGGCTTCTAAAGGTGCCCTCAGGACGATTGGTAACCGTCCGTAGAGTGTAATGGCATAAGGGCGCTTGACTGGGAGACAGACAAGTCGATCAGGTAGGAAACTAGAGCATAGTGATCCGGTGGTTCCGTATGGAAGGGACATCGCTCAAAGGATAAAAGGTACTCCGGGGATAACAGGCTGATCCCTCCCAAGAGCTCATATCGACGGAGGGGTTTGGCACCTCGATGTCGGCTCGTCACATCCTGGGGCTGGAGAAGGTCCCAAGGGTTGGGCTGTTCGCCCATTAAAGTGGCACGCGAGCTGGGTTCAGAACGTCGTGAGACAGTTCGGTCTCTATCTATCGTGGGCGTATGAAATTTGCGTGGCTCTGACACTAGTACGAGAGGACCGTGTTGGACTGACCGCTGGTTTACCAGTTGTGCCGCCAGGTGCATTGCTGGGTATCTAAGTCGGGATTGGATAAGTGCTGAAAGCATCTAAGTACGAAGCCAGCCACAAGATTAGATTTCTTAGGGTCGTTAAAGACGATGACGTTGATAGGATGCAGGTGTAAAGGTGGTAACATCAAAGCCGAGCATTACTAATTGCCCGATGACTTTCTTTCGGACATGTACCGGTTGGGTATATACGTTTAGCTTGCTAGACACTGAAATTTTACTTTTTATCATGTCATAACCTTCTTCAGGTGGTTATAGCACGAGGGTTCCACCTCTTCCCATTCCGAACAGAGAAGTTAAGCCTCGTCACGCCGATGGTACTGCGTAACAGTGGGAGAGTAGGTAGCCGCCGTTTTTAAGAAAAGTCCCCTTCAGTAGAAATATTGGAGGGTTTTAATTTCTTAAAACTCTGGATATTCAGAGGAAATGTTTTTAACATATTAAGTCGCAAACTCATCGAACAAAACATATTGTAGCTTGTTTTTATAAAAGAGTTAAACTTAAATGTTTAAATGATGTGAACGACGATAAACATATACAATTAATTGCTACATTTGTGGCCGAATCTATTGTAATTGATTAAACAACTAAAAATACAATGAAACTTTCCCCGAAATTCATATTAGCTTTTCTTCTGCTGATGCTATCTTTTAGCGTAAGCGGAAATGCTATGAATTTCTCTACTTGTATTTTTAGTGACTCACCTTGTCAATTATCAGAATTATCTTCTGACAGCAATCAACGCTCTTCTGTGGATGGGCAGTCTGTTAGCTATGATAGCGTCCGTTCTTTGTCTGTTTCTGACGTAGAATTAGGACTTAAATTCGTAACAGAATCAAACTCTAATAATTATCGTCTGCGGAGAATCATTGAAATCAATGACTCCTTGAAAGACGTTATGCAAAAGTTTCTCGTGTTAAGAGAAAACTCTTTAGTATTGGATCAAAGTAAATCATTTTATTCCGATAAGGATCCACATTACTCCATTACGTGTAGCGACTACTACGTGTTCGCTTTAAGACGCATCCTTATTTAGTCTTTTCTCCATTTTTATTCGTTTTTTTTCGTACTCTGTATGAAACCGTGTGACTTTACCTATTAAAAGTTGCAGGGTCTGTAGCGCAGTGTGTCTAATTGAAAAATTTACTTCCTAAATAACTAAAATTAATTTCTTAACAAAAAAACTTATTATGGAAACTACTAAAAAAACTCAAGTTGTAGGTATAAAGAATGCCGGTATCGTAATCATCTGCTGTTTAGTAATAGCTGTATGTATCTTTCAATTCTTATTAGGTAACCCGTCCAACTTTATGAACAATGACCCTAACAATCACCCGTTGAACATGTTGGGTACTATTTACAAAGGTGGTATCATCGTACCTATTATCCAGACATTGTTGTTAACCGTACTTGCTTTGAGCATCGAGCGTTATTTTGCTCTTCGTTCTGCTTTCGGTAAAGGTTCATTGTCTAAGTTTGTAGCTAACATCAAAGACGCTTTAGCTGCAGGTGACATGAAGAAAGCACAGGAAATCTGTGACAAACAACGTGGTTCTGTTGCTAACGTAGTAACTTCTACTTTGCGTAAGTATGAAGAAATGGAAAAGAACACTGCTTTGCCTAAAGAACAAAAGCTGCTGGCTATCCAGAAAGAACTTGAAGAAGCAACTGCTCTGGAAATGCCTATGATGCAGCAGAATCTTCCGATTATCGCTACAATTACTACTTTGGGTACATTGATGGGATTGCTTGGTACTGTAATCGGTATGATCCGTTCATTTGCCGCATTGTCCGCTGGTGGTGGTGCCGACTCTATGGCTTTGTCACAAGGTATCTCTGAAGCCTTGATCAATACTGCTTTCGGTATCTTGACTGGTGCGCTGGCTGTTATTTCTTACAACTATTACACTAACAAAATCGATAAATTGACTTACGGACTCGACGAAGTCGGATTCTCTATCGTGCAAACTTTGCAGCTACTCATTAATTTGGCGAACCCTTATAAAATCTATTATTAATCATGGGTAGAGCGCAAATTAAAAAGAAAAGTACGTTCATAGATATGACCGCTATGAGTGACGTAACTGTATTGCTTCTGACTTTCTTTATGTTGACATCAACATTTGTGAAGAAGGAGCCGGTGCAAGTTACCACTCCAGCTTCCGTATCGGAAATCAAGATTCCGGAGACAAATGTACTCCAGATTCTGGTTGACCAGGAAGGAAAAATATTTATGAGCCTCGACAAGCAGCAGGATATGCAGGCTGTATTGAGAGCATGGGTGAAGAGTATGGCATTAAGTTTACTCCGGAACAGGAGAAGAGATTTATCTTGTCTTCTACTTTGAGTGCCTATCAGAAGTATGCAGAAATTCCTTGACCTCCCGGAAGATCAACGGGATAAGATCTTAAAGAATGAAGGTATTCCATGCGATAGTGTTGACAATCAGTTTAAATCGTGGGTACGTAATGCGTGCCGCTAACGCTGATCTACGTATTGCTATCAAGGCAGACGCTACAACTCCATACTCAGTGATAAAGAACGTAATGAACTCACTTCAGGATTTGCGGGAAAATCGGTATAATCTGATTACTTCTCTCAAAGCAGAATCTGAAAATTAAAAAGGGAGGAAAGACAATGAGTGCTGAAGTACAAGAGAGCAGCGGAAAAAGAGGAAAAGGCAAGCAAAAGAAAATGACTGTCCGGGTAGACTTTACCCCGATGGTGGATATGAACATGTTGCTGATTACTTTCTTTATGCTTTGTACCACGCTGAGCAAGCCTCAGACGATGGAAATAAGCATGCCGAGCAATGACAAAGATATAACTGAACAACAAAAGAGTATGGTGAAGGCTTCACAAGCAATCACATTATTGCTGGGAGCTGATAACAAACTCTATTACTATGAGGGAGAGCCTAACTACAAGGATTATACCTCATTGAAAGAAACTAGCTACGGTGCAGATGGACTGCGTGCCGTACTTCTTCAGAAGAATGCTGTTGCTGTCAATAAAGTAAGAGAATTGAAGCAGCAAAAACTTGATCTTAAGATCACGGATGACGAATTTAAGAAGCAGGTTTCTGAGATAAAGAGCGGAAAGGATACACCGACCGTCATTATCAAGGCGACGGATGATGCTTCTTATATGAATCTGATTGATGCATTGGACGAGATGCAGATATGTAATATAGGTAAATATGTGATAACGGATATTGCCGAAGCTGATGAGTTCCTGATTAAGAATTATGATGCTAAGGGAGAACTGTCACAGAACTTGGCCGATAATTGATGTAACACCTAAAAAAGAAAAGTAAAATGGCAAAATTAGATTTAGCTTCTTCGAATGGTGTCAACTGATTTTGAAGGCAAAATCAAGCGTACGGCGCATATAGAATGCGTGCCAATTCAACAAAACGACATAATGTCGCTATGTTGATTGTAGTGGTCATAGCAGCGGTTGGATTTACTATCCCTACGCTGCTTAAGTTGGCAACCCGGAGCAAAAGGAAGTAATGACAGACGTAACAACTTTGTCGAAATTGGCAGAACCGGAAATCAAACAGGAAGAGATGAAACGGGTAGAACCGGTTGCACCTCCCCCCCTGCATTGAAGAGTTCTATCAAGTTTACAGCCCTGTCATCAAGAAAGATGAAGAAGTGCATGAAGACAATGAAATCAAGAGCCAGGAAGATTTGAATGCTACCAAAGTATCCATCTCTATTGCCGACGTAAAAGGTAATGACGAGGCTAATGGTAAAGATATCGCAGACCTGAAGCAAGTGGTGACACAGGCTGCAGAACCGGAAAAAGTATTTGATATGGTAGAGCAGATGCCGACTTTCCTGGTGGACAGACTGAATTGATGGCTTACCTGGGTAAGAATATCAAATATCCGACTATTGCACAGGAGAATGGAACACAAGGTCGCGTTATCATACAGTTCGTTGTTGAACGTGATGGTTCTATTTCTGACGTACATGTGGCTCGTGGTGTAGACCCTTATCTGGATAAGGAAGCTGTTCGTGTGGTAAAAAGCATGCCGAAATGGCTCCCTGGTAAGCAGAATGGAAAAGCGGTACGTGTGAAATTCACCGTTCCGGTAATGTTTAGATTACAGTAAAAGATGATGAAGAGACAATTTTGGCTGATAGGACTCGTAGCGTTGGTGGTCTTGAGTGCTTGTAACTCAAAATCAAAAGGACCGACGGATACTTATTCTTCCGGTGTGGTATCTATCGCAGCGGATGAGAGTTTCGAACCTATCATACAAGAAGAGATAGAGGTGTTTGAGAGCCTGTACCCTTTGGCCGGGATTGTCCCTCGCTACACAACTGAAGTGGAAGCGATAAATTTACTTCTGAAAGACAGTGTCCGGTTGGCTATTGCAACCCGGACACTGACTAAGGAAGAAATGAATTCATTCCACAGCCGTAAGTTTTTTCCTCGCGAGATAAAATTGGCTACGGACGGTCTGGCATTGATTGTGAATCGTGCTAATCGGATTCTTTGTTGAGTGTACGTGATTTCCGCCGCATCCTTACCGGTGAGGTGAAAACTGGAAAGAGGTTAATCCGAATTCCCGTTTGAAAGGGATTCGTGGTGTTCGATAATAAGAACTCCAGTACCGTACGTTTTGCAATGGACTCAATCTGTGGTGGAAAAGAGTTGGCTGAAGGTAACGTCAGTGCCTTGAAAACCAACCAGCAGGTGATAGATTATGTAGCGAATAATCCCGACGCTATGGGAGTTGTTGGAGTAAACTGGTTGGGGAACCGCAGTGATACAACCAATCTTTCTTCGAAGAGATCAGAGTGATGTCAGTGAGTGCGGAGGATGTAGCTACTCCTGCTAACAGTTATAAACCTTATCAGGCTTACCTGTTCTATGGTAACTATCCGTTGGCACGATCTATTTATGCATTGCTGAATGATCCTCGCAGTGGGCTGCCTTGGGATTTGCTTCTTTATGACATCCGATAAAGGGCAGAGGATTATATTAAAATCCGGACTTGTTCCGGCTACTCAGCCGGTGCGTATTGTCCACGTGAAAGACGAATAATAACTAAAATTAGAGACTATCATGAAAAGAGTACAAATGTTTTTAGCTGGAGCGTTTATAGCAGTTGGGTCGCTCTATGCGCAATCATCTGATGCCGAATGGCAGGCAGGAGTTGCAAAATTGAAAGAAACCATTCAGACGAATCCGGCACAGGCTGCTGAAGAAGCTGAACATCTGATTAAAGGAAAAAATAAGAAAAATGTGGAATTGTTGGTGGCTATTGGAGACGCATATCTGAATGCTGACAAGATTCCCGAAGCACAGGAGTATGCTGCTCTTGCCAAAAAAGTGAATGGCAAATCGGCTCTTGCTTCTGTATTGGAAGGAAATATTGCCGTAAAACAGAAAAATGCGGGTCTTGCTTCTCAAAGTATGAGGAGGCAATTTATTTCGATCCGAGTTGCACAGAAGCATATCTGAGATATGCAGATATTTATAAATCAGCCAATGCAAGTCTTGCCATTGAGAAGCTGAACCAATTGAAGGACTTGGAACCGTCCAACACAGCTGTAGATAAAAAATTAGCCGAAATTTACTATTTAAAAAATGATTTTAATAAGGCAGTAGAAGCTTATGCGAATTTTGCAATGGGACCTACTGCTACGGAAGAAGATTTGGTGAAGTATGCTTTTGCTTTATTTTTGAACCATGATTTTGATAAATCACTCGAAGTAGCTAATATGGGATTGCAAAAGAATGCCCGTCATGCTGCGTTCAATCGTTTGGCAATGTATAATTATACTGACCTGAAACGTTTTGATGAAGCGTTGAAGGCTGCCGATGTCTTCTTCAAGGAATGTGATAAAGCCGATTATTCGTATTTGGATTATATGTATTATGGACATCTGTTGGAGAGTCTGAAAAAATATGATGATGCAGTAGTACAATATGAGAAAGCGGTAAAGATGGATCCGACAAAGACGGACTTATACAAAAATATCTCTTCTGCTTATGAACAGAAGAACGATTGTAAAAAGCAATCAGTGCTTACCAGAAATATTATGCATCTCTTGATAAGGAAAAACAGACTCCGGACTTACAGTTCCAGTTTGGTAGACTTTATTACGGTGCTGGTACGCAACCGACTCATTAGCAATCACTGTTGAAGAACGTAAGCAGGCGTTAATGTCCGCCGATTCTACTTTCCATGCAATTGCGGAAGCAGCACCGGACAGCTACCTGGGTAACTTCTGGAGAGCACGTGCCAATTCTGCACTTGACCCTGAAACAACTCAAGGACTTGCGAAACCTTTCTATGAGGAAGTGGCGCTTTATTGAAAGAAAAACGATCCTCATTACAATTCAGCTTTGGTTGAATGCTACAGTTATCTTGGATATTACTATTTGTTAGCTATCGAAAATCCGGCATTGAAAGCCGAAGCAAAGGCTAACAAAGATAAATCCATAGAATACTGGAGTAAAATTCTGGCTATAGACCCCGCTAATGCTACTGCTAAAAGGGCATTGGACGGCATCAAATAGTGAATAATTTTAGTTGTTTGTCGTGACAGGAGGAGTGGAGAGTGATCTTAGCTCCTCCTTTTTTTGCACTTTTCTCCTTTCTATTGGAATATTCAAAAGATTACCTACTTTTGTGGTGTGCTATTACACTGATACACCTAAAGGTTATTATTCATTAAACAGAAATACTATGATTACAGTAGAAAATCTTTCATTTACTTATCGTAAATCGAAGCGTGCGGTACTACGTGATTTTTCGCTTTCGTTCGAATCCGGCAGGGTATATGGACTGTTGGGAAAGAATGGTGCGGGAAAATCTACTCTTCTCTATCTGATGTCCGGCTTGTTGACTCCTAAAAACGGCAAAGTGATGTTCCACGATACAGATGTACGCCGTCGGTTGCCGGTTACTTTGCAGGATATGTTTTTAGTTCCCGAAGAATTTGAGTTGCCTTCGGTTTCTTTGGTCAGCTATATTGAGTTAAACAGTCCTTTTTATCCTCGTTTCAGTAAGGAAGAGATGATTAAATATCTCCATTATTTTGAGATGGATATAGATATTGATCTCGGATCGCTTTCTATGGGGCAGAAAAAGAAAGTGTTCATGAGTTTTGCGCTTGCTACGAATACCTCTCTTTTGTTGATGGATGAACCGACCAACGGGCTGGATATTCCAGGCAAAAGTCAGTTCCGCAAGTTTATAGCATCGGGTATGTCGGATGATAAGACGATTGTGATTTCCACACATCAGGTTCGTGACATCGACAAAGTGCTCGATCATGTGTTGATAATGGATGACAGTCGTGTGTTGCTCGATGAATCGACAAGTAATATTTGCGACAAACTTTTCTTTGTGGACAGAGTGATGATCGGGAATTGGCCAAAAGTGCGCTTTTTGCAATTCCTACTATTCAGGGTAACTACCTGATCCTTCCTAATGAAAAGCAGGACGAGTCGGAACTAAACCTGGAACTTCTTTTTAATGCTACACTGGCTACTCCTGAAGAGATAGCCCGATTGTTTCACACTCAAAAATAAAAGACGATGATAAAAGATACTTTTTTCAGTTTGCCTCGTTTTATGAATCTTTGCCGTAAGGAGATGGTGGAGAATTGGAAATCGAATGTGCTTCGTATGGTGTTGATGTATGGAGTGATGGCAGTGGTAATGGTTTGGAATGGATATTTTAGGTATAGAGGTACTTATAATTATCAGGAAGATCCGGCGTGGATATTTCTTCTTGTCACTTTTATCTGGGCTCTGTGGGGATTCGGCTGTTTGAGTGCTTCGTTTACAATGGAAAAGATGAAAACGAAAACGAGCCGTACTTCCATGTTAATGATTCCGGCAACTCCTTTTGAGAAGTTTTTCTCCAGATGGTTTGTATTTACAGTTGTGTATCTGGTTGTTTTCCTGATATGTTATAAGTTGGCGGATTATACGCGTTTTACTATTTATTCTTTGGCTTATCCGGAGAAGGATTTTATTGCTTCTGTCGACTTGTCGCATTTGGTTGGTGATGAAAAATATTATACTTTATGCAGGCGAGGCTTGGAATTTGGAGCGCTGATATCAGGTTATTTCTTTGTTCAATCCTTATTCGTACTGGGCAGTTCGATTTGGCCTAAAAATTCTTTCCTGAAAACATTTGCGTCGGGAACCATTATTGGTATGGTATATTTTGCTGTCGGTGCTTTGGTAAGCAAAGTGCTGTTGGAAAGCGGCAGGTATTATTCAGGAGGTGTGCTGGAGTCGAAAGAAACCACTCTGTGGATTGTAATTGTTGCCGGCATCTTTTTTGCGTTAGTGAATTGGGTACTGGCTTATTTCCGCTTTAAGGAGTCTGAAATTATTAATAGAATGTAATACCTTAGCCTATGAATTTTAAAGAAAGTAAAGCTATTTATTTACAGATTGCAGATAGAATCTGTGATGAGATATTGCTGGGGCAATATCCGGAAGAGGAGCGGATCCCTTCTGTCAGAGAGTATGCTGCCATTGTGGAGGTGAATGCTAATACGGTGATGCGTTCCTTTGACTATCTTCAGGTACAAAATATTATTTATAATAAACGTGGTATAGGGTATTTTGTAGCTGGAGCAAAGAGCTGATTCATTCTCTCCGTAAGGATACCTTTCTTAAAGAAGAATTGGACTATTTCTTTCGTCAGCTGTATACGCTTGATATACCGATAAAAGAAATAGAGACAATGTATCATGAGTTTATAAAAAAGCAGAAATAGAATAAAGACGAAATATTATGAAACGTACTACTTATATATTTATAGGACTTCTCGTTTCCGGATTGATTGTAATTGTGGCAACTATTATTTTCATATTTATGTCGGGGAAGCCTTACCAGGAAGATGGAGCCTTTTGGGTAATGAACAGGTGAAAATGGATTTGAATGGCGTACATGTTATAAAGGTGTTTACCAGCCAGGATGGAGTATCTGAAGCGAGACGTGTGTTTATTAGCGGCGAAATGAAAATAGGATCTACTGCTGCTTCGTCAGGGAAAGAACAGGTTTCATATCCGAAAGGAGACTATTTGAATGCTACCCAAAAGAATGATACTTTGTTTATGAAGTTAGATTTTAATGTGAACAATATTCCGGAAAAGTATCGGGACAGAGATTATATCTTTGTGAGTGGTTTTGATGTGAGTTTGGCTGTGGATTCACTGACCGGTATAGTTACCGGTGAAGAAGGTTTGAAATTGAATCTGATAGGTATTGAAACAGATTCATTGTTTGTCCGTGGTAATCGTTATAACATATCATTGGATTCTTGCCGACTTGGTTCGTGTGATATTCAGGGAAATGGGCTGGACTTTCATGCAAAGGATAGTAAAATTGAAAACTTCTATCTGAATTTGGATGGTGTATGGAGATGGACATTTGAGAATACAGAAGTGGGGACGGAATATCTGAGTGGCAGCAATCAGCACTCTAATGATCTGCAGAAAGGAGAATGTAAGCGGGTGGTCTGGACACCTCTGACAGAAGATGCACGTTTGCAGGTGAATGTAAGAGAGAAAGCGGAAATTACGATAACACCGGAATAAACAGGAATAGGTATGAAGAGATAAAATATGATACGAATTACTAGACAGTATCTAAACTAAAAAGGAGCAATAATGGATTTTAAAATGCCTGAGGCATATTTATTCCGTTATTACTCCTTTTAATATATGAGGTTATATAGTCAAATTACAGCGCTTTCTTCAGAGTGAAGCAGTCGATGTCCGGTGCCCAGTTATAACTATTACCCATGCGAATAGTGTTGTATCCGGCTTTTAATTCAACGGGAACTGTGATTTGGTTATGACCATTATCCTCTCCCAGAGAGTCGATTTTGGTAATGATACCGTTTACGTCCAGTTCTATTTGTCGTCCTTTGCCATATAAATAATGGATGGTCATATCATAGCGTCCGCCATTTTCGCTATATACTTCCCGCCATTCGGCATAGTTTTCGAGTTGTCCGCCCAAGAAACCTACTTTCATTTTGCCGGAGGCTTCCTTATCATGGGCATAAATAATACCTTTAGGATTTTTGCCAAGGTCATTGAAAAGAGGTAGGTAAGCCCATTCCGCTTCGTAGAGGGTCGGTTCCAGACGTGTTTCGCCTTCTATGCGGAGGAACATAGCGCTGTGTGCAGGAAGCGTTTGTTCGAAGGTACCGGAGAAGTTTCCTAAATCGCTATGTTTTACCAGATCACGTACTTTTACGTTTCCTCCAAATTCCAGTGAAGAGAACGGCACGGAAAAACTACAGATGGTATCGGAAGGATTGTAAAGAGCAACGGCACGTACATTCCACGTTTCTGTTCAATATCTTTTACGAGTACATAACCTTCATTTTCATGTTGAGCTACATAAGCCTGTAAGCCCAGCGGATCTTGGTTCAGAGCGATTAATTCTTTGTTTGTCAGCAGTTCGAGCGAAGAATCCGGCATGTTTTCCAGATTGCATCCGATAAGCAAAGGAGAGCTCATGATACACCACAAACCGAAATGAGCTTCTTCTTCTGTCGGGGTAAGACCTTGTCCACCTACTTTACTGTCGTTGCGGAATCCGATGACCATCATATCCATGTCATTATAATGTCCGTTTCCGGCATAAGCCGACAGGTAGAGATTCTTTCCGACTACATATCTTAATGATCCCCAATGTGCATTAATATCTCCACTGATACGCCAGGAAGTTGCTGCATCTTTAGCCCAAGTGCCCGGGAAGGCCCATCGGCAAATATTGATGGAAACATCTTTGTTTCTTTGTCTATACTGTTCCGGATGGAAGTGTAGCGTTCCTTTTTATTAAGTCCCAGCGCATCTCCTCCGCAGTAATCAATTTTGATAAAGTCGAAACCCCAGTCGCCAAAGTATAATTGGGCGTCTTGCGGTTCGTGTCCATAGATACCAGCTCCTACGCCTGCTGCATCATTGTCCCACATGGAGCCACATTTACTGTTGCCCGCATCGGTATAGAGACCGGCTTTCATTCCCAGGCCGTGAACGTAATCCGCAATTGGTTTCATCCCATTCGGGAAACGTTGTTCGTGGGTATGCATAATTCCGTTGTCATCGCGCTTTCCGAAATAGCCGTCATCAACATTGACATAATGATATCCGGCATCTTTCAGACCTTTTTACCATCGGTCGGCTTGATGCTTGATGATGTCTTCGCTGATGTCTACGCGAAATGCATTCCATGAACTCCATCCCATGATGGGAGGATTGACTGTCTTTTCATTCTCGGAAAGGGTAGTTTGAGTTTTTGTGCAGCTGATGCACATAAAAGAAGCTACTGCTACTGTAAAGAGATAAATCCTGTTTTTCATGATATAATAGGTTGTGTTTTATTACATATCCGTCCTGATTTTGTTCAAGTGACTGAATAGAAATAAAGGGCAACTTACTGTACTCCAGAAAGTTACCCTTTATTTTGTCGGAATGAGGCGACTCGAACGCCCGACCCCTACGTCCCGAACGTAGTGCGCTACCAACTGCGCTACATTCCGATTGCTTAAGAAGTGGTGCCACCAGGAATCGAACCGGGGACACAAGGATTTTCAGTCCTTTGCTCTACCAACTGAGCTATGGCACCTTTCTCGTTTGCGGGTGCAAAGATAAGTATATTTTTTAATACCGCAATAACTTAAAGGGAAATTTTTACCAATTTCTGACTCGTGGAAATATAAATGCATTTTTGTTAGAATAAATATGTAGATAAACAGCTATTTATGCGACATATTTTATAAATTTACGCACTGAAACGATCAAAACAATATAAACACTCTATTACTATGTCATCACTGGCGATTATTGTTATAATAGTTTTGTTAGCTGCCTTCATCTATATGTGGGCAAAGTGCCAGTCACTCCAGAAAGAGGTGCATTCGAAGGAAAACAAAGAGAATGAACTTAAAAAGTTGGCTCTGGTTTTGCAGAACATCAATGCTTACTTGTTATTGATTGACAAGGATTTTGTGGTTTGTGACACCAATTATTATTCTTTAAACCGTCTTCCGATTCAGGTAGGTGGAGTTACCAAAAGAGTCGGAGATTTGCTGCATTGTAGAAATGCGATTGCAGCCGGTGAATGTGGCCAGCATGAACAATGCAAACTATGCTGTATCCGTGCGTCTATCGGAAAAGCTTTTTACAAGAAAGCAAGTTTTAAAAATCTGGAAGCTTCCATGAAGCTATTAAGTGAGGATGAAACGAAGGTGACCCTTTGCGATGTATCGGTATCGGGTACTTATTTGAATATTCATGGTGAAGATTATATGGTGTTGACTGTTTATGATGTGACGGAGCTGAAAAATGTGCAAAGGCTGCTGTCTATTGAAAGAGAACATTCCATTTCTGCTGATAAATTGAAATCTGCCTTTATTGCTAATATGAGTCACGAGGTACGTACACCGCTAAATGCAATTGTCGGATTTTCCGGTTTGATGGTATCGGCTTCCAGTGAAGAGGAACGAAAAATGTATGCTGATGTTATTGCAGAGAATAATGAACGCTTGTTGCGCCTGGTGAATGATATTTTCGATCTTTCTCAAATAGAATCGGGAACAGTAGATTTTGTTTATACGGAGTTTGATGCCAATGATTTGCTAAGAGAGTTGGAGGGAATTTTTAAGACGAAATTGAATAACTCGTCGGTGGAATTGGTTTGTGAGGCACACATACAACCTATAATGATGTATTCGGAACGGGAACGTATCATTCAGGTATTGTCTAACATGTTACATAATGCAATGAAATTCACCGAATCGGGTGAAATTCGTTTGGGTTGCAGCCCGAAGGAACGGAAGAGGTTTGCTTTGTTGTGTCCGATACAGGCATTGGCATACCGAAAGAGGAACAGAAAAAAATATTCTCACGTTTCATAAAACTTGATCGTGAAATGCAGGGGACAGGACTTGGACTGACTCTTTCGCAAACGATCATCCAAAATCTGGGTGGAAATCTTGAACTTGATTCGGAAATTAACCGGGGATCTACTTTCAGCTTTGTGTTGCCACGGGTGATAAAACCGGAACTAATAAAGTCACAGGCAATAAAGTAATCTCCAATCGCTAGGTATTGTATCTATTAAATGATGATTGGCATACTTCTAAATAAGAGGGCCTGCAAAAATCTCTAAAATAAATTACCCTCACTACAACCGTGAAGTGCATCCCAAAGGTTTTATAACCGACTAAAGGGGAGCACTTCACTGTAGTGAGGGTAATTTTATAAGTTCAAAGCTGTTTGAATAGCCTCTTACTTTTTGTGAACAGGATGAACACTTAGTCTTTACGACTTAGGTGCATCCTTATCTTTGTCTCCGGTTCCCGGAGATGCTTTGCCGGAAGTAGAATTTCCGCCGGATGTAGCAGAACTGCTGCTTGGTGGAGTAGCACCGGAAGCGGTGGCACCAGAGGATGCCGCATCAGGAGCTGCTGCATTAGAAACGGTTGCACCAGGCTTAGCTGTACTTGCCCCGGTTGCTCCTCCTGTATGTGCAGAAGTTGCGGTAGGACGGGCAGCATTAGCGTTACTGCACTGACATTGACAGTGGTAGGTTGAGCCTGAACTTCCCAATGGAACGGTTCGAAATTGGAGTTTGGATCTACCCAAGACGGTTTCTTGGAAGCATAGATAATAAACGGAGCAATAACAACGATAATGGCACCGATAATCAGTACGGAGAACCAAACAGTATTGCTACCGGTAGAAATCTGGCTGGGGGGGATGAAGCTGAGGATAAAGGCAAGCAATGATCCGCAGAAACCAAGACCGCCAACAAACCACATCAAACCGTTACGACTTACCGATACGGAACGGACGGTTGAGTTTCTTCATCTTATAACGCAATGCGATAGCTCCGGAGAACATCAACAAGTACATAATCAGATAAAGAATAACTGTCAGCTGTGACAGAATCTGATAGAAGCTCTGTACGGAAGGCATAACGACGAACAACAAACTCAGCACAGTCACAGCGATACCCTGCACGAACAGGATATTCTTCTGTACACCCAGTTTGTTTGTTTTCTGGAAGAACGGAGGCATATACCCCGCTTTACCTACGGCAAATATACCTTTTGACGGACCGGCAACCCATGTTAATACACCTGCCAGCACACCAAATGCAAGAGCGACAGCAATGATTGGTGACAACCAGGAAGCATGAATATATCTGAAATAGTTGTCGAAGCCGACGAGTAGACTTTGAGTCAGGTTGATATCTTTTGCAGGGATAATCACACCTAATGCAAAAGTACCCAAAACGAAGATCAACACTGTGATAAGTGCACCGATGAATACGGCTTTCGGATAGTTTTTGGAAGGGTTCTCTACGTCTTTTACGTGGATACCACCCATTTCCATACCGGCATAAAACAAGAAGATACTGGCAGCAAGAACAACATTATCAAAGTTGGTAAAGTCGGGGAAGAAGCTGCTGTTGAAATCCATATTGGAATGTCCGCCGCTTGCCAGATAAATGATTCCCAAGATAATCAACAGGGCAGCCGGGATAATTGTACCGACCATACCACCGATTTTAGCAACCTTACCTACCCAGCTCATACCTTTCAGGGAAATGAATGTAGCCAGCCAGTAGATGATAAGAACTACGACGAGGGTGTAATACTTGTTGTTTGCCAGCGACATATCATGTACGTCGTTCATTCCGATGAAAGCGATAGATACGGCACCAAACGTTAACACTGTCGGATACCAGATCGTACTTTCGATCCATTGTACCCAAATGGCGAGGAATCCCAGTTTTGCCGTAGGCTTCGCCTACCCACCGGAACACACCACCCTGCTTATCCTGAAACATCGCCGCCAACTCTGCTGCAACGAGCGATGTAGGGATAAGGAAGACAATAGCTGCAAAAGATAATAGAAGTAGAACTCATTCCATATACGGCCTCGGCTGGTAGTCCACGCAAGGATACTACTGCCGTAACATTCATGATAGCCAGGGTAAACACACCCAGCTTCACTGCATTTTTAATATTTGCCATAAGTTAAGGTTTTAAGTGAAAAATATTTTAAAGTCAGTGTTATAACAACATTTTGCGTGAGATGTTTCCGCAATCTCTTTCAAAGTTCGTTAATTAACATCCCGAAACGGGAGATTGTAACCCCGGATTTACTTCTTCCGAAACAATCGCTTTCTCCAATTGTTTTTAAGCAATCTAAATTATAAATGAATCATTTTATTATAAACTAAGTAGTTATGAAATCAGCGCTTTCCGATTTTATTCTGGGGAAAAAAGGGAATTTATGGCATTCTCCACATTATTATATTGTTAATGTACCTTTTTCTGGTTATTAGTATCTCGGTAGATACTTTTAAGGGAATTCCTTTCTATACACAGTCTTCGTATATGAAAGTACAGCTATGTATCTGTCTTTGGTTTCTTTTTGATTTTGTATTGGAGTTCTTTCTGGCAAAACATAAGGGACGTTATTTGCGGACGCATTTTATCTTTTATTGGTGGCAATTCCTTATCAGAATATTATCGCCTATTATGGGTGGACATTTTCGGATGAGATCACCTATCTTCTCCGTTTCATACCTTTATTGAGAGGAGGATATGCGCTTGCCATTGTGGTCGGCTGGTTGACCTACAATCGTGCTTCGAGTTTGTTTGTCTCTTATCTGACGATGTTGTTGGCAACGGTCTATTTTTCCAGTCTGGCATTTTTTGTGCTTGAGCATCGGGTGAATCCCTTGGTGAATGGTTATGGAGATGCTTTGTGGTGGGCTTTTATGGATGTCACTACCGTCGGTTCGAATATCATAGCGCAGACGGTGACCGGACGTGTACTTTCCGTTTTGTTGGCTGCCCTGGGTATGATGATGTTCCCTATCTTTACAGTTTATATTACGAATCTGATTCAGCAGTCTAACAAACGTAGAAAACAATATTACGAAGAGGAGGAACTAGAGAAAAAGAAAAGAATTGGCGCAGCCGTACAGAAAAGGTGTGTCATAATGAATAATAAAACGCAGATTAACGCAAATTATCGCAGAAATAATTTTATAAGTCGTTGATTAATATATCAATATAATTGGAATAATCTGCGGTAATTTGCGTTAATCTGCGTTTTGACACACTCTGGGATAAGATGAAAAAACAGATGAAGTGATGATGACGGTAAAGTGTTGAAAACCAAAGATGAATTACTTTTCTTAATACTATAATTACTTTTCTTTATAAGCGGCGAAGGAAAAGGGGTGGAAAAGGTATTACTTTCTATCTTTGTTGAGAAGAGACAAGACACGACGCTGTTATAACCGTTATTGAATGAATCAAACTTTACCTTATCCGGGTTAATAACAGCTATCTCATTTTAATAACTAGAGTTGTTGGGGTAAGTTCAATTTGTAGCATTTGAAAAATGATGCCGTTTGTATTGAAACATTGGCGGAAAATCAAGAGGGTAAGGGGAATAGAAAAAGGTTACTATCAATAGATAGTAACCTTTACCTTATAAAAGAGATTGAGAGAATTTTAGTCAACAACGGTGATATGGTTGTTGCTAAATACATTCAATTCCAGCTTGTTCATGATGTATTGAATAGCTAACTGCGCTTTCACGGAGTTGCCCGAACCATCCAAGGGAGGAGCAAATGCGGCAATACCGAACTGTCCGGGCAGTACGCCCATCACACCGCCACCTACACCTGTTTTAGCAGGAATACCGGAAGTGTACATCCAGTCGCCGGTATGTTCGTAGAAACCTACGGCGGCAATCATGGCAGTGATTTTAGGAGCCAGGACGGCATCAAAAACTTCTTTTTTAGTCACAGGGTTCACACCACCGTTGGCGATTGTACCGGCTGCGATGGAAAGCTGCAATGCAGTAACTCCCAATGAACACTGGCGGGTGTAAAGGTCTAATGACAGATCCGGGTCATCATAAATCCGGTTGTAATTCTTCAGTAGCCATGCGATAGAACGGTTGTTGAAGTTGGTGTCCGATTCCGACTTGTACAATTCATCAATCAGTTGCGGGGCACTGCCGCATAGGTCTGTCACATTTCCTACGACGGCATCCCACTTCTTGGCAGAGTCACCGATAGGTTTTACCATACTACAGGCGGAGATGGCTCCGGCATTTACCAGTGGGGTAGACGGATGATCGTTCTCCAACAAGATAGCGATGATTGAATTGAAAGGCAGGCCCGTTGCGTCAGCTCCGATCTTGTCTAGTATTTCTTTGGCACCATATTGGCGCAGTGCCAGGATGGCCGTATGTACTTTGGATACGGATTCTATACCGAAGCGATAGTCAGTATCTCCCACATGGATGGTCTGCCCGTTGAGCAGGCAGACACTGATTCCAAAGAGATCCTTGTTGACATTGGCCAGATAAGGGATATAGTCGGCATTCTTACCGCCTGTATTACTACCGATCGTATGCCTCCTGTACCACTTCTTTCAATTGAGCGAGTGTTACTTTTATCCATAGATCATTTTATTTTTACGGTTTTACGACGACCACCGTGGTTGAACATCTTGGCTTCTACCGGAAGATTCTTTTCTTGAGCCATACGGGTAGGAGTTGGATATTCCAGTTTTTCCAGTTCGGCGATGGCATTGTTGATGTCGCCCAGAAGCATATCTGCCATGTCACGGCTGAATCACGACGAACAACTACACGCATTACGACATAATCTTCCAATTTAGAAGGCAATGTATAAGCAGGAACCATCCAACCATGTTGAGATAGTTTGTCTTGCAAATCATACAAAGTCCATTTGGCGCTCTTTGCATATTCCGGTTTCAGATACCAGATGAATAGCGGGTTCACAACATCTTCTGAGTAGTTAACGAACGGAACCATCTTGGCTATTTCACTATGGATATATTTGGCAATTTGCAGGGAGTTGTACTGCACTTCTTTGTAACCCTGGAATCCTAAGCGGATGAATTGATAATATTGTCCCAGAATTTGTGCGGCCGGACGAGAGAAGTTCAAACCTACCTGTGTAATGTTGGCGCCCAGATAGTTGACGCTGAATGACATTTCTTCGGGCAAATATTCTTTGCCTTTCCAACAAACCCATCCGAGTCCCGGATATACCAAACCAAACTTGTGGCCGGATACGCTGATAGAAAGTACCCATTTCAAACGGAAGTCCCATTTCGTATCCGGATTGAGGAACGGAAGAATAAAACCACCGCTGGCGGCATCTACGTGGATAGGTATATCATAACCGGTCTTGGCATTGTAAGCATCCAGAGCTTTATCCAATGCTTCGACATCATCATTCAGTCCAGTCCATGTAACACCTTGAATCGGTACGATACAGATGGTGTTTTCATAACACATTTTCAAAGCTTCTTCGGGGTCAAGAGTGGTTTTTTCAAGCGTCAAAGGCACTTCACGCATTTCAATCTGCCACAACTGTGCAAACTTTTCCCAAACAACCTGGAAACCTGTAGAAATAACAAAGTTTGGTTTATCAAATGGTTTGCCCTGTGCTTGTCTTTTCTTACGCCAACGCAACCAGGCAGCTACACCGCCCACCCAACATACATGCTTCTGAAGAACCGATAGCCAAAGCACCTGTTTTCCAGGTATCTTTTTCAGGAGAGTTCCACAAGTTGGCAACGATGTTGATACATTTGCCATTCATTACGGCGATACGAGGATATTCGGTTTCATCAATGTAGTTGATGTTGATTCTCATTCATCAGCTTGGTAGCGTAATCGTCCATATAAGTGGTTACGAAAGTAGCTAAGTTCAAGCGTGGCTGAGTTTGGGCAAATGTTTCATCTTTCACCATTTGATAGGCGACTTCAGGAGTAGTAGGTCCATCAGGTATTTTCTCTACCGGAGAGGGTTGTAACATTCTGTCTGAACCAAATACATCGGTTTTTGCATCACCTTTTCTGAAATTTAAATCTTCCATACTAATTTGTTTTTTTAAAGGTTTAGGGCGATGGGGATTTTCCCGTCGAATTTCCACAACAACAGCAGATAGGTTTGAAAGTTTTCGGCTTTTACATTATTTGGCGTTTATTAAGGAGGAGGACGCCCTTATTGAAGCGGAGCTTTTGTGATTTAGCGGAAAAGCTTATGATCGTACTAGTTTTGAACTAATTTCGAGCTTGTGCAGATTTATTTTTGATGCCTAATGGGTTTATGGCTAATGATACATAATTTTATTCGTCTGACAGCTGTTATTCTTTCGTCTGACAACTGTCAGACGAAAAAGAAACAACTGCCAGACGAAAGTTCAACAACTGTCAGACGAATAAATTTATGTATGATGAATATTAAATCATCGCATATTACCAATTAAATTTTAGAAGAACTAAGATTAGTTCATTCCCACACGGTTATGAATCAATTGATATTTTAGCAAATAAGTATTGAAACGCAGATTAACGCAGATTTTCGTAAAGAATAAAAAAGTTCTCAAACATGGCGCAGCCTTCTAATAATCTGCGAAAATCTGCGTTAATCTGCGTTTCAATAAATGTTCATTTGGCTCATTTCGGTGCATATTTGAACTTTATAAAGCAACTATTGTTTTCTTCAAACCTAAACTTTTAACGAATAAGCATTATGAAGATACAGACGGGACGGGGAACAATTCCTCTTATTACTTTAATTGCCATCTGGTCTATTTCGGCATTGACTTCATTGCCGGGACTGGCTGTTTCACCTATATTGGGTGATCTTACGAAGATATTTCCAAAAGCTACGGATCTGGACATACAGATGTTGACTGCGCTGCCATCACTGCTCATTATTCCTTTTATATTGCTGGGTGGTAAACTGACAGAGAAAGTCGATTATGTCCGTGTATTAAAGGTCGGACTCTGGCTTTTTGCCGCGAGCGGTATTTTGTATCTGATTTCCAATCGAATGTGGCAATTAATTGTGGTAAGTGCTTTGCTCGGTATCGGTTCCGGTCTGATTATCCCTTTATCTACCGGGTTGGTTTCCAGATACTTTGTAGGAACCTATCGGGTGAAACAGTTCGGATTAAGCTCCGCTATTACTAATTTCACATTAGTGATAGCAACTGCCGTAACGGGCTATCTTGCAGAAGTCAGCTGGCATCTGCCTTTCCTGGTCTATCTCCTCCCATTGATTTCCATTCTGCTGGTAGGACATTTAAAAGAAGACCGGACGGGAGAAGTCGCTTTTACACCTTCTTCTTCTGCAGATACTACAAAAGACAACGAATCCTCCGAACAATCTACTTCCATAGATATAGGAGGCAGCAAGTACGGTATTCACATCAAACATCTGATAGAGTTGATGCTCTTCTATGGCGTGATAACATATATCGTGGTAGTGGTGATCTTCAATCTACCTTTCTTAATGGAAAAGCATCACTTTTCCAGTGGCAATTCCGGATTGATGATTTCGCTTTTCTTTCTGGCCATCACCGCTCCGGGTTTTTGCCTGGACAAGATTGTAGCCCTGCTGAAAGGACGTACAAAAGCATACAGCCTCCTGTCTATGGCATTGGGATTGTTGTTAATCTGGATAGCTCCGATCGAATGGCTGATTATTCCCGGATGTATCCTGGTTGGTTTGGGATATGGCATTATTCAACCTATGCTTTATGATAAGACCACCCAGACCGCACTGCCGCAAAAGACCACATTGGCTTTGGCGTTTGTGATGATGATGAATTATCTGGCTATCTTGCTTTATCCCTTTATTGTCGATTTTTTCCAGTGGATATTCCATACCCAATCACAGGAGTTTCCTTTTATCTTTAATCTTCTGATAACTATTGTTACTCTTTTCTGGGCATATCGGCGCCGTAATACCTTTTTGTTTAACGACCAATTAAAATAGAAAATGAAGAATAAGAAACTGGAAGCCAATCTTAGCATGGCTGTCTCGAAAGTATTTAGCGGTTTAAATATGAATGCCTTAAAGTATCTTCTGCCTTTGTGGATGAGTCCATTGACAGGAGCCACGCTCCGTTGCACATTTGCAGCAGCTGCTTTTTGGGTGATCGGGTGGTTTATGCCTCCGGAGAAATCGTCAACCAGAGATAAATGGCTCCTCTTTCTGTTGGGGGCTTTGGGACTTTACGGCTTTATGTTTCTCTATCTGGCCGGATTGAGTAAAACAACTCCTGTCTCCAGTTCCATATTTACCAGTCTGCAGCCTATTTGGGTTTTTCTTATCATGATATTCTTTTATAAGGAGAAGGCGGGCGCTAAAAAAATAATAGGAATTTCTATCGGTCTGATAGGAGCGTTGGTTTGCATCCTAACCCAGCAAAGCGATGATTTGGCCTCTTATGCTTTTACGGGGAATATGCTTTGTCTTCTAAGTTCTGTGGTGTATGCTGTCTATCTGATTCTTAGTCAGCGCATCCTCACGGCCATTGGAGCGATAACGATGTTGCGATATACCTTTTCCGGTGCTGCCGTGTCTGCCATTATAGTCACGTTTATTACAGGATTTGATGCCCCGGTATTCTCCATGCCGTTCCATTGGACGCCTTTCCTTATTCTGATGTTCGTATTGATTTTCCCGACCACTATCAGTTATATGCTGCTGCCTGTCGGTTTGAAATATCTGAAGACAACGATCGTCGCTATCTACGGTTATCTGATTCTGATTGTGGCGACCATTGCTTCTCTGGCTCTCGGACAGGACCGTTTTAGCTGGACGCAGACATTTGCAATCATTTTTATCTGTATTGGAGTTTACCTGGTTGAAGTGGCCGAAAGTAAAGAAAAGTAAAGAAAAAAGGCATTCCATCACGGAATGCCTTTCATTATTTCATCATCATGTTTTATAGAGAGGAGTTGATTGCTTGCGCTATGGACTTGAATTCTTCATCAGACAATTTCAGTTTCGGATTCGAAAACAACATATCCGATTCCTTTTGAATAGGAATTAAATGAATATGTGCATGGGGTACTTCCAGTCCGATAACAGCTTCGCCTACCTTTTGGCAAGGGAATGCTTTTTTAATGGCACAGGCTACTTGCTTTGCAAACACGTGCATAGCAGCCAAGTCTTCATCGCTCAAATCGAAAATATAGTCTACTTCCTGTTTGGGCACTACCAATGTATGTCCCTTTACCAATGGATTGATATCGAGAAAAGCAAAAAACTTTTCGTTTTCTGCCACCTTGTAGCAGGGGATTTCTCCTGCGATGATTCTACTGAATATTGTTGCCATAATCTTTTATTGATAAATTAAGGCAAGCCTCACATGGAGACCTGCCTTTCTGTTAAATTGATATGTTTACTACTTCTAATGCAATTTTACCTTGTGGAACAGTGATTTCGGCTACATCACCCACTTTCTTGCCAAGCAGACCTTGTGCAATCGGGGTGTTAATGGAAATTTTTCCTTCCTTCAGGTTAGCTTCACTTTCGGAAACGATGGTATAAGTCATCTTCATACCGTTCTTTACATTCTTCAGTTCCACTTTATTCAGAATCTGTACAGAGTCTGTTTTCAGCTTAGATTCATCAATGATTTTTGCGTCTGCAATGGTAGCTTTCAATTTGTTGATGCGCATTTCAAGCATACCCTGCGCCTCTTTGGCGGCATCGTATTCTGCATTTTCCGACAAGTCTCCTTTATCTCTGGCTTCGGCTATTGCCGCAGAGATCTTCGGGCGTTCCACTGTTTCCAGTTCCTTCAGTTCCGCCATCAGTTTCTTGTAACCTTCTTCTGACATATAAGCCATGATGTTTTTCCTCCTTTTATTTAAAATGGTCATATAAACAAAAAAGAATTCCAACATGGCCCATGTTGGAACCCTCTTATCATTATTTCTTTGCAAAGATAGACTTTTAAGTGATACGTGTCAAGTGAAAAAAGATGCTATGTAACATATTTAAATGAAATATGCTAAATTATAACAACTTAGAGCAATGACTTGACAGCTGCTTCCAAATCCTTGATATCTTCGCCGCGAAGCTTTAATTCGTTGTTACGGTTAATCAAAAAGATAGATGGAACTTGACGAACATTATATACAGCTACGTTGGTAGAATACACTCCGTTTCCATCGCGTACACAAACCCAAGGAAGGTTGTCTGCCGCAGTTTTCCAGTAGTGCTCGTCTGCATCGAGAGATACGATATATTTCCAGCCCATCCTTTGCGTATTTATTATATAGTTCGCGAAGCATCAGGTTGTGAGGAGAACCGGCAGGCGACTGGAATACAGAGAAATCGAGCAATACGACTTTTCCTTTCAGGTCGGTCAGTTTGCGCACATTTCCTTTCACGTCACGCAGGGCGATGTCGATAATGCCGGTTTCCACTATTTTCTCTTGAGGAATTTCCAATGCTTTCGCCTGTGGCTGGCGCGTGTTCTTCATCCCCTTAATTACAATATTATAAAGGTTCTTGGAACGTACGGCATGAGGGAACGCATTGTTGAGGCTCGTAGCGACAGCAGCGAAACATTTCACATCATCTTTATTGTTCAACGGATCGAATATCAGGTAATTATTGAGTTTCTGGAACAGGGCAAAGTAAGCGGCTGCCGTGTTGGGAGCAGCGAAAATATAGTTCACTTTGACATCTTCCTTGTAATTGTTGAGCAACGTTGCCAGACTGTCTTCAAATACATCATGCCCCATTCTGTTACTGCGTAAAGCTGCCAGCAAGTCGTCCACCTCTTTTTGAAGGCGGATCTGCTTCAGCGTCAGCTCTTTTATCTTGTTGCTGTTTTCCGAACCTTCCACCGTGTAAGTAGTGGAGAAATCCACATACGGAGCTTTGATCTGAATCGTTTCGATAGAATCTACAGAAAAATTGATGATTTTGTCGTCAATCCGCAAACGATAAAATTCGGGTGATTCGGGACGAGGCTGCTTGAAACTGAATGTACCTTCCCCTTCAGCTTCACTGAATCGAGCGGAACAATACCTTCCAGACCGGAAGCTTCGAGATAAAGCATTTTACCGTCGGCTCCTGATACATCCCCGTTCACCTGGAATTTAGGGCCGGAACTACAAGCAGTAATAGTAAGTGCGGCGAGCGCTGCAAAAGTAACCTTTTTCATATAGTGTGTGTTATTAACGAGATGCAAATATACTTCTTTTCGAGATTAGTCAAAGCATTTTGCCGGGTTCTTCATCCTAATTTTGAAAAAATCAGTTCACCACTAACTTTTACCTCATTTTACCACGATAAATGTATATCTTTGCAGGAATTTTGAAAAGAAAAAGTATAGATAAAACAATTTTTATGATTAACCCAATTGTTAAGACAATCGAGTTACCTGATGGAAGAACCATCACACTCGAGACGGGAAAGTTGGCAAAACAGGCAGACGGTTCTGTAATGCTTCGCATGGGCAACACCATGTTGTTAGCTACTGTTTGTGCCGCTAAAGATGCAGTTCCCGGAACAGATTTTATGCCTTTACAGGTAGAGTATAAAGAAAAATTTGCGGCATTCGGGTTTCCCTGGTGGCTTCACCAAGAGAGAAGGTAGAGCTTCCGATTATGAGATTCTGACTTGCCGTCTTGTAGACCGTGCTCTCCGTCCTTTATTCCCTGATAATTATCACGCAGAAGTATATGTAAATATCATCCTTTTCTCTGCTGACGGTGTAGATATGCCGGATGCATTGGCAGGACTTGCCGCTTCTGCAGCACTGGCTGTTTCAGATATTCCTTTCAACGGACCGATCTCTGAAGTACGTGTAGCACGTATCGACGGTCAGTTTGTAATCAATCCTACTTTTGACCAACTGGAAAAAGCTGATATGGACCTGATGGTTGCCGCTACTTATGATAACATCATGATGGTAGAAGGCGAAATGCACGAAGTATCTGAAGCTGAACTGCTGGAAGCAATGAAGGTAGCTCACGAAGCTATCAAAGTGCATTGCAAGGCTCAGATGGAGTTGACTGAAGAAGTAGGCAAGACAGTGAAACGTGAATATAACCATGAAGTAAACGATGAAGAATTGCGTAAGGCAGTTCGTGAGGCTTGTTATGACAAGGCTTATGCAGTAGCTGCTTCCGGAAATAACAACAAGCACGAACGTTTTGCTGCTTTCGAAGCGATCCGCGAAGAATTCAAAGCTCAATTCTCTGAAGAAGAATTGGACGAAAAGGCTGCATTGATCGATCGTTACTACCAAGATGTAGAGAAAGAGTATGCGCCGTGCCATCCTTGATGAGGGCAAGCGTTTGGATGGTCGTAAGACTACCGAGATCCGTCCGATCTGGTGTGAGGTTGGTCCTCTGCCCGTCCTCACGGATCTGCTATTTTCACTCGTGGTGAAACTCAGTCTCTGACTTCTGTCACTCTGGGTACAAAACTGGATGAGAAGATTATCGACAATGTATTGGAACACGGAAAAGAACGTTTCCTGCTGCACTATAACTTCCCTCCTTTCTCTACAGGCGAAGCAAAAGCTCAACGTGGTGTAGGCGTCGTGAAATCGGTCACGGTCACTTGGCGTGCTTTGAAAGGACAGATTCCTGCTGACTATCCGTATGTAGTGCGTGTGATCTCCGATATCTTGGAGTCTAACGGTTCTTCTTCTATGGCTACCGTATGTGCCGGAACATTGGCATTGATGGATGCAGGTGTGAAGATCAAGAAGCCGGTATCGGGTATCGCTATGGGATTGATTAAGAATCCGGGCGAAGAAAAATATGCTGTATTGTCTGATATCCTGGGTGACGAAGACCACCTCGGAGATATGGACTTCAAGGTAACCGGAACAAGAGACGGTATCACTGCTACTCAGATGGATATCAAGGTAGACGGTCTGTCTTATGACATTCTGGAACGTGCTTTGAACCAGGCTAAAGAAGGACGTATGCATATCCTTAATAAGATTACTGAAACAATTGCTGAACCACGTGCCGACCTGAAAGAACATGCTCCACGTATCGAAACGATGACAATTCCTAAAGAATTTATCGGAGCTGTAATCGGCCTGGTGGAAAAATCATTCAAGGTATGCAGGAAGAAACTGGTGCTGTGATTACTATCGAAGAAATTGATGGTATGGGACGCATCGAAGTTTCCGGAACAAACAAGAAATGTATTGATGATGCAATGCGCATGATTAAAGCAATCGTTGCTGTTCCGAAGTAGGCGAAGTATATAAAGGTAAAGTTCGCTCTATCATGCCTTACGGTGCATTCATTGAATTCCTGCCGGGTAAAGACGGTTTGCTGCACATCTCCGAAATTGACTGGAAACGTCTGGAAACAGTAGAAGAAGCCGGAATTAAAGAAGGTGATGAAATCGAGGTAAAACTGATTGATATCGATCCGAAAACTGGCAAATTCAAACTTTCAAGAAAAGTATTGATGCCAAGACCGGAAAAGAAGTAAGAAAGCGATAGCTTCTATATATAATGAAGGCTGTTTCAAATTTAATTTTGAAACAGCCTTCTTCTATCAGCATTCTTTTAGCCTTTTCACCACAGAGGACGCAGAGGCTATAATTATCTCTAAACTAGAACTCTGAAAACTCTATGTCCTCCGTGTCCTCTGTGGTGAAATAGTTCGTTTATGAAACAAGAATGAGGTTTCCGCCTAAAACTAGGTTTTACAGGAGATGATTTCTGTATATCTTAAAAAATAAGATTTCTTATTAGTATCATCCGGAGCTGAACTGTTTTATATATAGAGTTAGTATATATTAGATTTATTCAGTTTATTAAAACCTTTAAAAGATGAAAGACACCTTATTATATCCTCCCCAAAAGAATCGGAAAGTACCCATACTTCCCGATTCGAAACAGTCAAAAATCGACCTTAATCAATTTATTAACACGTCGCAAAGATATGAGAAAAATTTCTTTGAAAGAGCTTTTTATTTAAAAAGTTTATGATACAGGCAAATATACCAGTTAATAAGGTCGTTTTTCTTGCTTTAAAACCAAAGCTCACTCCTTTTAAAGGAACGACCCTTCCTTTAAAGGAAGATAGTTGGTTCTAAAGAAATCTGGTGGGGTGTTTATATAGAAATTTGGATTAATGATTTTTCAATTATATAAATCCGTTTACAAGTTTGTTTTATACTCCTCTTTTATTCGTATTATGTGTGCTAAGTTCTTTTCCAGTAATTCATTTAGCTCATCATCCGAAAAACATTCTCCTAAATAGATCGTGCTTTCTGTTTCAAAATCAAATGATTCGTCGTCTTCATTCACAACAATCTCAATTTTTCCTTGTGAATCTGTAGAGATCACTGCATTGTATTTAGTCATCAATTCTTTGAGCCCTTTTATGAACCTGTATTCTTTGCTTGTCAATATTCTTTTCATCTTCACTTGCTCTTTTGTTTTGTTGCCCTTTCGTGCGGTAAAGTTCGTGATAATTTAACACATTATGCGCTGTTTGAAGTATTCATTTTATTCTATTTGTCAGGTTGTAATATTCCTTTTATCCATATTATCACATCTATTCGTTTTTTTCGTATATTTGCTTCGAGCGAAACTTTTCATTTGTATATTTGTTGGATTTTAAAAGAAAGAAAATGGAAACAGAAGAATTGACAATTGGGAGAGTCCATCACGGACGCAATACGTCGTACCCGTATTGAAAAGAATATGAACCAGGAGGGTTTGAGTGAATTAGTACATCTCTCACAACCTGCTGTTTATAAATATGAGAAGATGAAGGTGATTGATGATGAGATGTTGCAACGCTTTGCACGTGCATTGAATGTCCCTTTCGATTATCTCAAGACTTTGGAGGAGGATGCGCAGACGGTGGTGTTTGAAAATAATACGGTGAATGATTCGGAACAAAGTGCAGGTTGGGCAAACATCAGCATGGGTATAGTTAAGTCTGATACCGAAGATAGTATTAATGATAGTCGAGTTAACAACTTCAATCCTATCGACAAAATCACTGAACTCTACGAGCGTCTTTTAAAAGAAAAGGATGAAAAGTATGCAGCATTAGAACGCCGTTTGCAGAATATTGAAAAAAGTCTGCAGAAATAAGAGACAGATAAATTGAAAGGAATCGCAATATGATGAAACAAATACCTTACGGAATAACTGATTTTAGCCGAATTCAGAAAGAGAATTATTATTATGTAGATAAGACAATGTTCATTGAAAAAATAGAGATGCAACCGCCTTATCTGTTTCTGATACGTCCTCGTAGATTTGGGAAGAGTCTGACTTTGGCTATGTTAGAGGCCTATTATGACGTAAATCATGCTGAACAGTTTGACGAGTTGTTTGGTCAGCTATACATAGGTCAGCATCCGACGAAGCTTCACAATCAGTTTCTCATCATGCGATTTAATTTTTCGGAAGTGAGTTCCAATGTCAACGAAGTAGAACTATCGTTTAAGCTACATTGTTGTAGCAAACTTAAAGATTTTGTCTTTAAGTATGAAGATTTGTTAGGAAAAGAAATTTGGGATGTTCTTGATGAGAAAATACAAGAAGAACCCGGTGCTTTTCTGTCTGCGATTAATTCCTATGCTACCCGTAAGAAAAATATTCGTATTTATTTACTTATTGATGAATACGATAATTTCACCAATACCATTCTTTCAACTTACGGTACGGAGTTTTACAGGAAAGCAACGCATGGCGAAGGTTTTATTCGTGGCTTCTTTAACGTGATAAAATCTGCCACTACCGGAACCGGAGCTGCTCTTGAACGGTTGTTTATTACCGGAGTGAGTCCGGTGACGATGGATGATGTAACTAGTGGCTTTAACATCGGAACCAATATAACGACTGATCCTTGGTTTAATGATTTAGTTGGTTTTAGTGAGAAAGAATTGCGTGAAATGCTGACTTATTATAAAGAACAAGGAGTGTTGATGCAATCTGTAGATGAAACTGTTGTCATGATGAAACCTAATTATGACAATTATTGCTTTAGTAGAAGTAGATTGGTGGACTGTATGTTTAATTCTGATATGGTACTTTTATTTTATGAAGTCTTTTGTTTTGCATGGGAAAAGCCGAAGAAATCGTAGATCCCAATATTCGCACTGACTTTAACAAGTTGGCATACTTGATAAAGCTAGATCACGGGTTGGGAGAGAATTTTTCCGTTATAAAGGAAATAGCCGAGCAAGGAGAAATCACTACTGACATCGTTACTCATTTCTCTGCATTGGAGATGACGGACCCCAGTAATTTCAAGTCTTTATTATTCTATTTCGGACTTCTTTCCATCAAAGGTGTGGACATGGTGGGAAGACCCATTTTACATGTACCGAATTTGGTTGTAAGAGAACAACTGTTTAATTTCTTGATACAAGGCTACATCAAGCATGATATCTTTAAAATTGACATGAACAGGATGAGTGCTTTATTTGAGAATATGGCTTTCAGGGGAGACTGGAAACCTTTGTTCGATTTTATCGCCAATGCTGTTCGTGAGCAAAGTCGTATCCGTGAATATATTGAAGGTGAAGCGCACATTAAAGGCTTCTTGCTTGCCTATTTAGGAATGTATCGTTATTATCAGCTCTATCCGGAATACGAATTGAATAAGGGTTTTGCAGATTTCTTCTTCAAACCTAGTCCGTCGGTTCCTGTACTGCCTCCTTTCACCTATCTGCTTGAGGTGAAATATGCAAAAGCCGGTGCTTCGGAAAAAGAAATACGTATCCTTGCCGATGAGGCACGTGGTCAGTTGCTTCGTTATAGTGAAGACGAACTAGTGGCAGAAGCCAGGGCGAAAGGTGAGTTGAAGTTAATTACTATTGTTTGGCGTAGTTGGGAGCTTGCTTTATTGGAGGAGGTAACTCTTTCTTAAGAGACAAGTAGCATACATGTTGCTATAAGGTGTGGCTCCTCTATCTTTTCTGATTTTGAAACGTTGATGAATAAGGAGATCACTTTTCCTTTTAATGAATATCCCTAATAAGTCTTGAAGAATAAAATTTGCCTCTGCTATGGATTCCCATAATAGAGGCAAACTTATCAACATGAGACTTAGTTAAACAGTCTCTTGTTTTTTATGAATTTAACGAATCTTTTTTAGGACTTTAGAGAAGGAGTAAGGAAAGCTTTCCTCTTCCGTTCCTCTGTTTAAATTGGGCTGGCTTCCCATTTGGAAGTTAATGTTTCCTCCTTTTAATAAGTCTTCATGGCGTAGATAGTTCTTTTTATATTCTGTGCCGTTCAGATTCATTGTTTGAATATACATATTCTTCTTGTTGTTATCGGTTGCACGGATGATGAGGCTGTTACCGTTTTCAAGATGTAAGGTTGCTTTTTTAAAAAGAGGAGCTCCAACGACGTATTCGTCGGTTCCCGGACATACGGGGTAAAAACCTAATGCGGAGAAAACATACCATGCCGAAGTCTGCCCATTATCTTCATCTCCACAATATCCGTCAGGGCCCGGTGTGTACATTCTATCCATGACCTGGCGTAGCCAATACTGCGCTTTCCAGGGTTGACCGGCATAGTTGTATAGGTAGATCATGTGTTGGATTGGTTGGTTGCCATGCGCGTAATTCCCCATATTCATGATTGTCATTTCACGAATCTCATGAATAACCTGCCCGTAATAACTCTCATCAAAGACAGGAGGTACGGAAAATACAGAATCCAGCATAGTGATAAACATATCTTTTCCTCCCATTAAGTCAATTAATCCTTGTGGATCGTGGAATACAGACCATGAGTAGTGCCAGCTGTTTCCTTCGGTAAATGCATCTCCCCATTTCAATGGTGAGAATGGAGATTGGAATGTTCCATCTTCATTTTTCCTCGCATGAGCTTGGAGTCTTTATCGAATACATTCTTATAGTTCATCGCCCGTTTGGCAAAGAGCTGTATTTTTCCGGTCGCTTTAATTCTTTGGCTAATTGATAGATACACCAGTCATTGTAGGCATATTCCAAAGTTCTGGCTGTGTTTTCATTGATTTTTACGTCATAAGGGACATAGCCTAACTTATTATAATATTCGTATCCGCGTCTTCCTGTGGAAGATACGGTGGGATGTACGTTCTTTGTTCCGTGTATTAACCCTTCGTACAAAGTTTTCACATCTTCTACTTTAATACCTTTTAAATAAGCATCTGCCAGTACGGAAGCCGAATTATTTCCTATCATGCAGTCTCTGTGTCCGGGGCTGACCATTCGGGAAGAATCCGCTTTCTTTGTAGGTATTGATGAGCCCTTCCTGCATTTCTTTATTCATCGACGGATACATCAGATTCAGTAATGGGAAAAGACACCGGAAGGTATCCCAAAATCCGGTGTCGGTAAACATATATCCCGGTAGAACTTGCCCGTTATAAGGGCTGTAATGAACAGGTTTTCCGGCTTCGTCCAGTTCGTAGAATTTTCGGGGAAAAGTAACGAACGGTATAAGCAGGAGTAGAAAGTGCGGTATTGATCGAGGTTTCCTCCTTCCACTTCGATTTTTCCCAGTACTTGGTTCCATGCTTTCTGTCCCTTTTGTTTTATCTGCTCCAGATTGTCATTTCCTAATTTTTTCATATTTCTTGCAGCCTGTTCGAAGCTGATAAAGTAAGAGGCGATGCGTGCATGTACTTGTTCTCCACGTTGAGTTTTAAAACCTATAATGGCTCCTGCATGGTCAGTTGTCTGTTCGGTTGCATTTTCTTGAATATTTCCATTATTTACAGTGGCTTTATAGGTGAAAGGCTTATTGAATTGAATAATAAAATAGTTCTTGAAGTTTTCGGGAACTCCTCCGCTATTGCGTGTACTATAACCGATAATTTTGTTTTCTTCTGGGATAATCTGAATAAAAGAACCTTTGTCAAATGCATCGACTGCGATATACGAATGTGCGTTTTCCGGGAAAGTGAACCGGAAGAGAACAGCACGTTCGGTCGGAGACATCTCCGTGACAATATCGTATTCGGCCAGATACACCTTGTAGTAATAAGGAGTTGCTTCTTCTCCTTTGTGTCCGAACCAGCTAGCCCGCTTTTCTTCGTCGAATTCAGGTTTACCCACCATCGGCATAATGGAGAACTGTCCGTAATCGTTTATCCATGGGCTGGGCTGATGAGTTTGTTTGAATCCACGGATTTTATTGGCTGTATAGACATATTGCCATCCGTCTCCCATTTTTCCGGTCTGTGGCGTCCAGAAATTCATTCCCCAAGGGCGGGCAATGGCAGGGTAGGTGTTACCTGTTGATAATTCAAAAGATGATTGTGTTCCCATTAACGGATTAACGTATTGTGTCCAGTCTTTGGACTGGGCAAGAAGCGTGCAGCTAAGCACTAAAAATAATAACCAACATTTCTTCATAATTTTCTTTTTGAGTTTATAGCTTGCGAAGTAATCACAGCGTTTTCATGTGTTGCCAATGTTGAATGTTCCAACGGGTTGAGACATGGCAAAGGTATAGCTTCGTGGTTAAGGTCGTGGTTAAAATCGTGGTTAATGCGATGGCTAATAGCGCTTTTTATTAACCCCGCTAAAGAAACTATCGCAAAAGTACTTTTTTACTATGTTATTCAACTATCTATGTGAAATAGACAAATATACCTTACTGTTATTATTTGTATTAGTGTTCTTTTTGGTCGAACCATTTATGTGCTCAAGACTTTATATTAGCAGGCATTGTGAATGATGCTGTACAGTTAGCCGTTTCCAATTAGAAACAGAAACTATCAGATTGCTTGGTGATTGGTAACTGAATAGCCTTTTGTGCGCCCGCCTATTTATAGATTTGTATCGGCAATTCCCCTTTAGTGCTCCTATGGCATTAAATGCTAACGACTCCATTTCATTCTCTCCGGGATAAACATAGATGGGAGCCAGGAAAGAGATTCTTTTCAGTCTTGAAATCACATAGTCCGAATAGGCGATACCTCCTGTCAGAAGGATGGCATCTATCTTCCCACAAAGTACGGTGGCACTGGCTCCTATCGCTTTCGCAACATTATATATCATGGCATCCAGTATCAGTTCCGCTTTTTTATCTCCTTCTTCGATAGATTGTATAATGGCGGGAACATCGGTTGTACCTAGATGGGCGGTCAGTCCGGCACGTCCGGAGATACGTTTTTCAATTCGTCTTTGGTGAGTTGACCGCTAAAACATAGGTCGATCAGTTGACCGGCGGAAGTGTACCGGCACGTTCCGGCGAGAAAGGCCCTTCGCCGTCTAAAGCATTGTTGGCGTCAATGGCTCGTCCGTGGTGATGGACTGCGACAGAGATGCCACCTCCCAGATGGCAGATAATTAAATCCAGATTTTCGTATTGGGTTCCTGCTCTTTGGCAAAGCGGCGGGCGATTGCTTTCTGGTTTAATGCATGCCAGATGGTGATCTTCGGCATTAAGGGAGAACCTGTAATGCGTGCTATATCTTCCAGTTCATCCACCACTCCCGGATCAGCGATGAAAGCCGGACAGTCGGGTAATGGAGGCCAGTTCGCTGGCAATCAATCCTCCTAAGTTACAAGCATGGGTACGCATAGCATGCACTGTATCACGTTTCATGGCCTCATTTACCTCATACACTCCGCCCGGTATCGGTTTCACTAAACCGCCGCGTCCGATGATTGCATCAAAAGAAAAAGGTATCTTATTGTTTTCCAATTCTTGTAACACCAGGTTTTTCCGGAATTCAAACTGGTCTATCACCTCGGGAAAAGCGGATAGTTCTTCTACAGAATGTTTTATATTACTGACAAACAGCGGAGTTTCATTTTCGTAAACTGCTATTTTAGTAGAAGTAGAACCGGGATTGATAACCAGAATTTTCATGAATAGTAGGCTTTTAGTGGTGAATTTAGAATGATGAGCCGGTGACTTGGCTGACTTGTTTTCTGCATTTGCAATCTCCTGACACTTGTAAGCATGCCATTGCAATGCTGTAATATTTGGACAAGCCGGAATCACTACGCGATGGAAGTACTACAGGGCAAATAGGACCTTGCAGCAATCCTGCCATTTCTGCCTGTGCAAACAAAGAGACGGATTTGTAGAATGCATTACCCGATTCAATGTTCGGGAATATCAAGACATCTGCCTGTCCGTTGATAGGAGATACAATCCCTTTAATATCACCACTTGCTTGTTCGCAGGCAGTACGTACATCCAGCGGGCCGTCAATAATCACATTTCCGAATTCTCCCGCTTCGGCAAGTTCTACGATATTCACATAATCTAGTGAATGAGGGAACTTGGCACTCACTTTTTCTGTGCAGTGAATCAATGCGACACGCGGTTGTTCGATACCAAAGTGACGGCAGGTGCAGATAGCATACCAAATCATTTCTATACGTTGCTGTAAAGTAGGACGCGGAATGACGGCGGCATCCGAGAAGAAAAGCAGTTTATGGTAAGTAGGAATTTCCATTACTGCCAGATGCGTGAGGATTTTCCCTTTCGGTAACAAACCTTTTTCTTTGTCGAGTATGGCATGCAGTAAGTTGTCCGTATTGATAATCCCTTTCATCAAAATATCCGCTCCTCCTTCACGCACAATGCGGACAGCTTCGCGCGCCGCTTAATCCGGATTTTCTATGTGGATGGTTTTTACGTATTCAGGATATTGTTTGAGCGTGGGATATTTCTTCAGAATGGTAGAATCTCCAATCATCAGAAATTCTGCAATCCCTTCTTCCAAAGCACGGGAGATGGCATATTCAGTGTTAGGATCGTTCGCACAGACCACGGCAATTCGTTTTCTATGGTTTAGTTTTTTAAGATGAGCCGTTAACTGGGCAAAATTTAGAATAGGTTCCATAACGTTAGATTTTTAGCAAATATCAGAAAAATGATTGGAAAAATAATGATTATAACCCGAAAAATTACATCCATTATGTAACATTTTGCTATATTTTATTTGTTTTGGCTGTTGGATGTGCATGGAACCGTTTTTTCCTGTATTTTTGCAAATAAATCCCCCAATAAAATAAAAGCACCATGAAACAGTTTAAAAATCTATTATTTCTTAGCTTAATTCTCCTTTGTTGGACGCTTGTTTCCTGTAAAAGCAGCAAGACGTCTTCCGGTTGGTCTTTGATCTGGGAAGAGAACTTTAATCAGAAAAAGAGTTTCGATTCACAGGTCTGGAGCAAGATTCCACGAGGTAAGTCAGACTGGAATAACTATATGACAGACTTTGATTCCTGCTATGCCATGCGTAAAGGCAAACTGGTGTTGAGAGGTATTGCCAATCATACCCAACGCAATGACACTGCCCCTTATTTGACAGGCGGTGTGTATACAAAAGGCAAAAAGGCTTTTACGAACGGGCGTATTGAGATTTGTGCCAAGTTGAATGCGGCGGGAGGAGCATGGCCTGCCATCTGGATGTTGCCTGAAGGAGCGGCATATCATCCGGCGGTGAGATTGATATCATGGAACGTTTGAATGACGACTCTATCGCTTATCAGACAGTTCATTCCCATTACACTTATACGCTGGGGATCAAGGATCATCCGGTATCACATTCTACGGGAGTGATTCACCCTGACCGCTACAATATTTTTGCAGTCGAAATGTATCCGGACAGTCTTTCATTTTATGTCAATGATGTACATACGTTTACTTACCCCCGCATACAAACGAAAGAAGAAGGACAATTCCCTTTTACTCAGCCCTTTTATCTGCTGATTGATATGCAGTTGGGAGGTTCGTGGGTGGGAGCAGTCTCTCCCGAGGATCTTCCGGTAGAAATGGAAGTGGACTGGGTGCGTTTTTATCAACGAAAGTCAATAAAATAAGAACATATATGGATATTCAATTTCCTCCCTTTTTGCAGAAAGGTGATAAAGTGGTTATTGTATCACCTTCGAGTAAGATAGACCAACAATTCCTAAAAGGAGCCAAGAAACGGATGGAATCATGGGGCTTGAAAGTGGCTATAGGAAAGCATGCCGGAAGTTCATCCGGAAGATATGCCGGGACAATCAAGCAGCGGCTGAAAGATTTGCAGGATGCGATGGACGACCCTAAAGTGAAGGCTATTCTTTGCAGCCGTGGAGGGTACGGGGCGGTACATTTGATCGATAAAATTGATTTTACGGCCTTTTGTGAACATCCGAAATGGTTACTGGGCTTTAGCGATATAACCGCTTTGCACAATCTGTTTCAGAAAAATGGATATGCTTCCCTTCATTCATTGATGGCACGTCATCTTACGGTGGAACCGGAAGACGATCTTTGTGCGAACTATCTGAAGGATATTCTATTGGGAAATATTCCTTCTTACATGTGCGAGAAGCATAAACTGAACAAGCAGGGGACGGCACAAGGCGTTTTGCATGGCGGTAACATGGCGGTAGCCTACGGTTTGCGTGGCACTCCTTATGATATTCCGGCGGAAGGCACTATACTGTTTATTGAAGATGTTAGCGAACGTCCGCATGCCATCGAACGTATGATGTATAATTTGAAACTGGGGGGCGTGTTAGAAAAACTGTCCGGATTGATTATCGGTCAATTTACAGAATATGAAGAAGACTGTTCGTTGGGCAAGGAACTGTATGCTACTTTGGCAGATTTAGTAAAAGAGTATGATTATCCCGTCTGTTTCAATTTCCCGGTGGGGCATGTGACTCATAATCTCCCGCTTATCAACGGTGCAAAAGTAGAGCTTGTGGTGGGAAAGAAAAATGTGGAACTAAAGTTTATATGTTAATAATCCATTCCATCTGAACGATGCTGTGGTGAAAATGACTAATTTTGAGGCTTTAATAGATAAAAGGACGATGAAAAAGAAAACTATGATAGTATTAATGAGTGCCTTTTTGTTATTATCAGCATTCTCTTGCGGTGGAGGTAACAAGGCAAATAGTACGAGTGAACAAGACGAAAAGACAGTTGTGAATGTACCTCAGTTTGATGCGGATAGTGCTTATTTGTATGTAAAGAATCAGGTAGATTTCGGACCTCGTGTTCCTAACACTAAAGAACATGTTGCCTGTGGCAATTACCTTGCCAGTCAATTAGAGGCTTTCGGTGCTCAAGTGACTAATCAATATGCTGATTTGATTGCTTATGACGGTACGCTGTTGAAAGCGAGAAACATTATCGGTTCTTATAAGCCGGAAAGTAAAAAGAGAATCGCTTTGTTTGCACATTGGGATACACGCCCATGGGCTGATAACGATCCTGACGAGAAGAACCATAAAACTCCGATTCTGGGTGCAAATGATGGTGCCAGTGGGGTAGGAGCTTTGCTCGAAATAGCTCGTCTGGTCAATCAGCAACAACCGGAATTGGGATTGATATCATTCTGTTGGATGCAGAGGACTATGGTGCGCCACAGTTTTATACAGGAAAGCATAAGGAGGAATTCTGGTGTCTGGGATCGCAGTATTGGGCACGTAATCCTCATGTACAAGGATATAATGCACGTTTTGGTATCCTGCTCGATATGGTAGGAGGTGAAGGCAGTGTGTTTATGAAAGAAGGGTATTCGGAAGAATTTGCTCCGGACATAAATAAGAAAGTATGGAAAGCGGCAAAGAAAGCGGGTTACGGAAAGACTTTCATGGATGGAAACGGAGGATTTGTAACAGACGACCATCTGTTCATAAATCGTCTGGCACGTATTAAAACGATCGATATCATTCCCTACAATCAGGAAGGTGATTTTACCCCGACATGGCATACTGTCAATGACAATATGGAACATATTGATAAGAATACGTTGAAAGCAGTCGGTCAGACAGTATTGGAAGTGATTTATAATGAGAAATAATAGAATTGAGAAATAATATAATAAGGTGTTGATAGATTGATATGCCGGTTTTAAATACGGCATCTGCTATTCGCACATTGGTATATTGTCTAATTAAATAATTACTATAATGTCAATTAATGAACTACAAGATGAAGTGATTGCGGAATTCAGTGACTTCGACGATTGGATGGACCGTTATCAATTACTTATTGATCTGGGGAATGAGCAGGAACCACTTGAAGAAAAATATAAGACGGAACAAAATCTGATTGAAGGATGCCAGAGCAGGGTATGGCTTCAAGCGGATGATGTGGATGGTAAAATCGTTTTAATGCGGAAAGTGACGCTTTGATTGTAAAGGGATTATTGCCTTGTTGATTAAAGTCTTTTCCGGACATACTCCTGATGAAATCTTAAATGCAGATCTTTATTTTATAGACAAGATCGGACTGAAAGAGCATCTATCGCCAACGCGTAGCAACGGTTTGCTGTCGATGGTAAAACAAATACGAATGTATGCATTAGCATTCAGCGAAAGAGGGAAGTAAAACTTCCCTTTTATTGTTGCTTTGGGAAGTCGTGGTTCATGGTCAGTATGATACCGATAAACAGGAGGATTGACCCGAATAGGACGATGAGATACGGGGTACCGTTAATCAGGTCGTCCATATTTTCTGCTTCGGGGTATTTGATACTAAGATATACTGCTAAGGAGTTATTCAATATATGCATGAGTATACAGGGAATCAGACTGCCGGTTTTATAGTATGTCCATGCCAGCAGGATACCAATCAGAAATGCCGGAAGTATCTGGGCCGGATTGATGTGAAAGACACCGAATAGAAGTGCTGAAATGAGGATGCCTTTCGTCGGGTTGTATTGTTGCAGCAAAGCTTTGGTAATGGCTCCGCGGAACAACAGTTCTTCAAGTACAGGACCGATGATAGCTATTGCAAGAATACCGCCCCAACCGGATTGGAGAATGTCGAAAGATTGCTCCATGATGTTGGGTATCCAGTCTAGCAGTCCCATCAGTGCGGATACCAGAAAACCACCGGTGAGAATAGCTAGTCCGCTACAAATTAGCAATGGAGCTGATACGGGTGACCATGTTGTCTTCTTTTTACTGATATAACCGGCTTTCCATAGATAAATACCCATCATAATCTGTCCGGCTAGTTGTGCCGGGATCATAATCATTTGCGTCAGAGTGACTTTATCCAGATTTCCCGTGGTGACGAACAAATAGATCGTACAGGGAATCATAATCAGGATAGGGGCGACAATCTGTGCAATGAGAAGGTCTATTAATACTAATTTGATAGCCGTTTTCATGGTTTTTTATTTAGTGGTAAAGAAACTATAGATAAACATAGCTAACATGGATATAGCTATTACCACCAAAGAGATGCTCATAAATGACTTTTGCATAAGAATCTATTTTTTAAGAATTGTTTCTGTCTCTTCAGCATCCTTATGGAGCTGTGTTATTAACTCGTCGATACTGGAGAATTTCAGTTCGGGACGTGTCCGTTTAACAAAAGTAAGCCGGATGAATTTATCATATATGTCAGAATGGAAGTGGAGGATATTCACCTCAATCGTCCGGTTCGGACCATTGTCAATCGTCGGGCGGACACCTATATTCAGCATCCCCATATACGTTTTCCCGTCAAATGTTACCCATACGGCATATACGCCATCGGCAGGAATCAGTTTATCGGGATCATCCACCCGTAAATTGCCGTTGGGAAACCTATCTTTCTGCCTACCTGATAGCCGCCTACTACGATCCCGTCAAGGAAATATTCATATTTCAGACAATGGCAATTTCAGGCTAACTTCTCCTTCATGAAGAAGTTTGCGGATCGTGGAAGAGCTCACCGGAATGTTGGGTTCGTTCCCTATTTCTATATTGCTGGTATACGCTTTGGCGCGAATTACTTCTATGCCAATTTTTTTCCATAACGTACATAATCCTCGAAACCTTCGCTGCGGTTATGTCCGAAACGATGGTCATAGCCGATAACCAGGTATTTTACCTGATAACGCTCTTTTAGCAACTGTGTCATAAACTCCCGGGCAGTGAGCCGGGAAATTTCCGGAGTGAAATCAAGCATCAGGCAGTAGTCTACCCCGATGTCTGCAAGCAGACTTATTTTTCTTCGGGGGTAGTCAGAAGTTCCGGATGATACTCCACATTCATCACTTTTCGGGGATGAACGGAAAAGTAACCAATGCAGAGCGTAGACCTTTGGCGGCGGCTATCTCTTTCACTTGCTGAATCAGATAGCGATGTCCTGCATGTACTCCATCAAAGAAACCGATGGTAGCTACGCAGGGTTCCGGGTAATTGCCGATGTGTCACGTATAATCTGCATATCTCTAAAATTATTTGAGGTTGAAAAGATGGCTCCAGTCTTCGCCTACTTTCGCTGTATAGGTAGAAATTCCTAAATTTTGGGCTGTCTTACAGTTCATTTCAGAGTCATCAATAAAAAGCGTTTCTTTCGGCTCGATACCGGCATCCTCTATGATTGCCTTGAATATCTCCGGTTCGGGCTTGGACCATTTTCATTTCAAAAGAGAGGTACGTTTTTCAAAATAATCTTCCACCTTAAAGGTGCGGTAAGGAAACAAATAAGCACATGTCCATTCCCAATGAATTTGGTTGGTATTGCTCAATAAATAGACGACATATTTCTCACGTAATTTTAATAATAAATCCAGTTTTTGTGTGGGTATATCTACCAGGAAACTATTCCAGGCTGCATCTATTTGTTTGTCGCTAACTGCTTTGCCTATCATTTTACGAACTCCGTCACGGAATTCGGCAGGTGTTATCAATCCTTTTTCCTGTTGCATCAGGAGTCCGTCCTGGTTCTGGATATCCAGCAATGCATCCACGTTTTGGAGCCCTAACTTCTGAAAGTGCTCAATGCAACGTTGGCGGTCGAGATTGATAAGTACACCACCCAAATCAATAAGAAGGTTTTATTCCTTTACTTTTCATTTCTGTCTTTTGTGAATAATACGTTGAACAAGGCGAACAAGTTCTCCAACCCATAACACCGTGGACGAAACGCCTATAATAAGAAGCCAGGTTTGCCAGTCGAGCGGTTCCGTGCGGAATACGGCTCCACCGAATTGTACGATGAGGAATTGTCCGGCAAGAATAGCCAGTACAATAAGCTCCATCCCATACGATTTGGAAAGTCCCTTGAATGCCGAATCGGTAGTACCGAATACACGGGCATTGAACAGATTCCAGAATTGCAGCATGACAAAGAAGGTGAAGAAAATAGTGAGGTTATGTACATCCATACCTTGCGCGCTGTGGTCGAAATAATAAATCATTCCGAGCAATACGGCGAGGAAGATAGAGCCCACACCTATTATATTAGACCGCATTGCCTTACTGATAATAAAATCGGTACTGCGACGAGGTTTCTCAAGCATCACCGTTTCGCTGGGTGGAATAGAGGCAAGAGCCAAAGCGGCAAAAGTATCCATAATCAGGTTCACCCATAACATTTGTGTTACAGTCAGCGGAAGTTCCGTACCGATTACGGAGCCTAGCAGAACGATAAGCAATGCCACAAAGTTAATCGTTAGCTGGAAAACGATGAAACGCTGGATATTCTTATACAGTGAACGTCCCCACATAACAGCGGTACCGATACTGTTGAAAGAGTCGTCGAGCAATGTAATATCACTAGCCTCTTTGGCTACAGAAGTACCTGTACCCATCGATAAACCTACTTGGGCATGATTCAAAGCCGGAGCGTCATTCGTTCCGTCTCCGGTGACAGCTACCACTGCTCCTTTTTGTTGAAGCAGTTGTACCAGACGTTGTTTGTCTGTCGGACGGGCGCGGGACATGATTTTTAGGTCCATCACTCTGTCCAGTGCTTCTTCATCGCTCAATTCGGCAAATGCGACACCGGTGATACGATTCCGTTCCGTATCAGTTTCAGGGTTCCAAAGACCTATCTGGCGTGCGATTTCTGTGGCAGTTCCCGGTGTGTCACCGGTAACGATCTTGATGCCGATACCAGCCGACTGGCATTTTGCAACCGCAGCAGGTACATCCGGACGAATCGGGTCGGAGATTGCAACTACTCCCAAGAAATTGAGGTCGTTGGCTGAAACTAGTTCCGTGCAATCGTTCGGTTCATTTTCTCCGACAATCTTGAATGCAAATCCAAGTGTACGCATAGCCATATTCTGATAGTTCAACAGTTGTGCTTCCACTGTAGAACGATACTCTACCGCATCCACTTGCCGTCCATCCAGAACAACTTCTTTACACTTACCCAAAACAATTTCAGGAGCTCCTTTTATATAAAGTATTTTTTTGCCGATCAATGGAGATTCAACAAGAGTTGCCATGAATTTCCGTTCGGTAGAGAAGGTGAGTTGATCGAGAACATGAGCTTGTTCGCGGAGTTGCAGGTAATCTCTTCCCTGTTTGTTTAGCCAGAGTAATAAAGCCACTTCGGTTGGATTTCCTACGCCTTTGGGTTTTTCTCCATTGGTTGATTCTTCAAGGAAAGCTGTTGAATTGGCGCTGATTCCTTCTGCGATAAGTGCGCTAATATCGTCATCAGACAAGTCACTGCCATTTTTTATACCATAGAAATTGGGTTCGTGCACTTGCATCAGATTTTGAGTCAGTGTACCGGTTTTATCCGTACAAATCACGGTGATGGCTCCCATTGTTTCGCAAGCATGCATTTTCCGCACCAGATTGTTGGTGGAAAGCATACGACGCATGTTCAATGCCAGACTAAGCGTGACACTCATTGGCAATCCTTCAGGCACAGCTACTACAATCAGCGTAACTGCCATCATAAAATATTTCAGTGTCCGTTCGAAAACCGGAAGCCACTCATGCCATCCGTTCAGCGAACCGAAATCAAAATATAGCACGACATCCTTCACGAAGAAAATAAGGAAAGCCAGACCGGCAACGGTGAAACCTATCTTTCCGATTAGATTTGCGAGTTTGGTGAGCTGTATGTTCAGCGGGGTGGGTTCGAGGTTATCCTCTGTACTCTGCCGGGCTACTTTTCCGATTTCAGTAGCATCTCCCACATGCAGCACGCGCATGGTACCATGTCCATCCACCACTGTAGTGCCACGCATCACCAGATTGGAGGCATAAGTCGCTTCTTCATCAAAATCAGCTTCTACAGTAGTTTTATTAATAACAGGCTCTCCCGTCAGATTGGATTCGTTCACTTGCAGAGAAATAGCTTCCAGCAACTCTCCATCAGCGGGAATTTCTTCACCTGTTTCCAGAATGACGATATCACCTGCCACTATGTCTTTACGAGGGATTTCCTGTACGCGTCCGTTTCGGACCACTTTTACCAGAGTTTCTTCATTGACTGCATTCAGCAGATCGAACTTCTTACTGGCATCATATTCGAAGAAGAAACCGATTCCGGTAGCCAATAAGATAGCGGCTATGATTCCGATTGTTTCGGCATATTCGTTTTCGATGATGGAGATAATTAATGAGAAAGCGGCTGCTACTAATAATACACGGACAACCGGGTCTTCAAATTTTCCAGATAAAGTTTCCAGAGAGAAGGACGCTTGGGGGGCGTTAACAGGTTAATACCATTTTTCTCCCTGCTTTGTAGGACTTCGTCATCAGTAAGTCCTAAATGATAATAGTCATTTTTATTTGTACTCATGCAGATACATGCGTTTAGTTTGAACCGCAAAAATACAACATAAAATTGTGATAGAATGTTTAATTAAAACTTTTTATGAAGTCGAATTTGTTAGCGTGGTTTACCACATGACCGATAAGGAATTGTAAACCAGAATGTAGAGCCTTCACCTTCTACGGAATCCGCTCCGATTTGACCGCCAAGTTTGGCGACAATAGTTTGAGATATGGAAAGTCCCAGTCCGGCTCCTTTTTTATCTTTATTCAGTTTCACGAAACGCTCGAATACATCCGGTAATTTCTCTGCTGGAATTCCGGTTCCGGTATCCTTGACATAAAAGTAAAGCTCGGTATCTCTAGTTTCATAGCCGAGGCGGATGCTACCTTTATGGGTGAACTTAATGGCGTTGCCGGCAAAGTTTGAAAGCACTTGTGCCACCCGGTTCCGATCTGTTTGAATCATGCAGGAAGAACGGGATGATTCCGCTATAATTTGTATATTTCCTCCGGCGTCATCGACTCTCATTTGAAAAAGTTGTTGTAAATCTGAAAGTAACTGATTGACAGTCAACTGTTGTCTGCACAAATTCCAATGTTCCGGCTTCGATTTTTGACATATCGAGAATGTCGTTGACCAGTTGCATCGAGGTCGGCATTCATTTTTATGATTTCTTGATATTGGGCCTTTTCCTCTTCTGTAGTTGCACTGCCTAATACCTCTGCAAATCCGGTAATAGCATTGAGAGGTACGGATTTCATGGCTCATGTTGGCTAAAAGGCAGATTTTGAAATATCGGCTTTTCTGCTTTTCTTTGGCTAGCCGGAACTCCTTTTCAGCTTGTTTTCGGCGGGTAACATCGTGTACGGTGATTACCATGTTCTCTTCTTCATTCAGAAGGAAGTAAGAACCGGATATTACTGCATCACATTCCACGGTAGTATTATCAGATGTAACTATGGATAAAGTGGCTTCAAGATCCGTGAAGTTTCGTCTCTGTTCGAAGGCTTGTCGTATGGCGGTACGTATCGGGCAAGAGCCGCAGAAACTATGTGTGCCGCAACCTCCTTCGGCTGCCAATGCATTGCGACATTGCAACAAGTCGCCCACTTTTCTCTTCTGTTCCTTTTCTGGTTCCGGTTTTTTGGTAATAGTTAGTCTTCAGTACCTTGAAATCATTGTCTATTAATAGGATAAAGGCATGCACATTTTTCAAGATGGCGCCGGCAATATGGCTGGTGCGTTCCAACTTTCTGGATTCACGGAACAATCGTTGTTGCATCCGCAGACATTTCCTACGTTCCAATAAAACTGATTAGTAGGACTGCGCATAAAACTATTAAGGTAGACAATAGTGCTATAAGCATAGTATAATATTGTTGTTTTAGCTTGATAATATGACTACAAAGATAGTTTTTTTCTTTAGTTTAAAAATAGTGTTGAACAAATATCTTGCTATTTGTGTTATATTATTTAGAAAACCAATTAAAAATACGAACGTTATGAAAAAGTACATTTGCACGGTCTGTGAATATATTTACGACCCCGAACAAGGAGATCCGGAAAGTGGAATTGAACCAGGAACAGCATTTGAAGATATTCCTGATGATTGGACTTGTCCATTATGTGGAGTCGGAAAAGAAGACTTTGAACCGTACGAAGGATAAAACCAAGAGAGAGAATTATTAAGAGGAGAATGACTGGGTGTATAAATATATACCCGGTCATTTTTTATTTTTATGGTTGGAAATTATTCTGCTGATTATAAATGTGATATCTTTGATGCAAAAATCGGAAGTTATGTATAATAGAGCAACCGTCATAACCGATCTAAGGTATCTATCATACCCTGTAATCTTTGTATTATTGATATTCAGCCTTTTGATGGCTGGTTGTAGCGACGATGAGAATGAAGAGCAACCTCCTGCTCTGGATGTTCCGGATTATAGCACGCTTGTAGTAAAAGATATACAGAATATACCTGCGGACTTCACATTTGACCGGGTTGAGGTGAAAGTGACGGGTGTTGATTGGCAAGTGATTGAGACTCTTAGCTTTCCTTATGAGAACGGGCAAATAGTAATGACACTTCCCACTAGTTTTCCTTCGGAAAAGCTTCAGACAGTAGACCGGCGTAATGGTATGGGTGGTTACTGGACCGGAACCTCAGATGATGCGGACGCTCTTGTGGCGACGTTAGGAGATTTCTTTGTTTTTAATGGAAATAAAAGGGTGGGGCGAATTGCTATTTCCAACTGGTCGGGTAAAGGGTCTTCTGCCGGAAAAGCTACATTGGTGAGTTATCAGTATGCCGACCGTTCTTTTACATTGACAGGCAGTGACAAATAATACTATTATAGTAACTGCTCTTTTAATAAGGGATGGAATATTTTTGCCAATATAAATCCGGCCTCAGAAGGCGGGACTGCAAAAGTGCTTCGTACAACTACTGTTCCGGAATCTACATTGTTCTGGCGTTTGGCTGAATCATACGTATATAATTGATTTTATAAAAGATACTATTAGATATAAAAAGGAGAATCAGGTATGTATTGATACTACTGATTCTCCTTTTTTATTCTTTATTTTATCTGTTAAGAAGCTCTTTTCTCTTTCACATCACTGCTGGCTTCTACTACATTCACTACGTAGTCGCCAAGTTTCTCGCACTCGGCGATAATATCCATGTAGTAAACTCCCATCTGATAATCATATTCTTTGTTGTTCACATCCAGAATATTCTGATTCTTCAGTTGATTACGATAATTATTAATTTCGTTTTCAATGTTGAAGGATTTGTTGATGTCAATGCTCTGATGCTCCGGTTTTTCTACTACCACAATCATTTGGGCAAGTGCATCGTTAGTCAGCTTCATCATGAAATGAATATGCTCATATTGTTTCTCGGTAAAGTCTTGATTAGTCTGACGTTTCCGGTTGATGGTACGTGCCAGATTATAGCAGCTGTCGCCAATACTTTCAATTTCTGTCACTTCACGCAACATGGCGCGTATCTGTAACTTACTTTCAGAACTCAAACGCTTTCGGATACCGATTCGTAGTTGGCTATTTCAAGTTCCATATTGTCGCTGATACTTTCATATTTCTCTATCCGGCTGAACAGCTTATTGAAATCGTCATCCTTTTCCGTATGCAACAGATCCTGCACCATGCCAAACATCCGGTGGGTACGTTCTGCGAAAAGATGGATTTCCTTACGTGCCTGAAGGATGGAAAGTTCAGCAGTGGAAAGCATACCACCAGTGATAAACCGCAGGCGAGGTTCTTCGTCCTCTTCTTTGGGGTGGATTAAAGCGCATACGGTACGTTCAATCAGTTTTACAGCCCATATCAAGATACATACGTTACAGATATTGAAGATAGAGTGGAAAGCAGATAGCTTGTAGGAAATAGCAACCTCTGGATTACTGCTTTGAAAGAAGGTGTCTACTACCCAGTTTACCAGATCCATGAAAGGATGGAAGACAATCAATACCCAAATGACCCCAAACACGTTAAAAACAAAATGGGCCAATGCTGCCCGCTTAGCCTGTGTGTTGGCTGTAAGTGCGGCAAGATTGGCCGTGATAGTCGTTCCGATGTTTTCTCCCAATACGAGTGCTGCTCCCAGTTCCAGGCTGATCCAGCCGTTGGCGCACACATAATTAATGTGATTGCCATGGTAGCTGCAGAGGCTTGCACAATCATGGTCAATATTGTACCGATGAGCAAGAACAGAATAATGGAAAAGAATCCCATATCCGTGTAGTTCTGTACGAAGGCGAGCATTTCCGGATTGGCGTTCAGGTCGGGAGGCATTTGCTTTCAGGTAAGAAAGTCCAATGAAGAGGAAGGAAAAACAAAATGAATTCACCGATGGACTTGCGGTTGCTTTTTCCAGAAAAGATGAGCGGGAGGGCAATGGCTAAGAGGGGAAGAGCGAAAGCAGCCATATCGACCTTAAATCCGAAAATTGAAATGATCCAAGCAGTTACAGTAGTACCGATGTTGGCACCCATAATAACGCTGATGGATTCGGCAAGTGTAAGTAACCCGGCATTCACGAAACTAACGACCATCACCGTCGTTGCTGAAGAAGACTGGATAAGGGCTGTAATCAACACTCCTGTTAGAACCCCCGTTACCCGATTGGTGGTCATTGCCGTTAGGATACTTCGTAGCCTGTCACCTGCGACTTTTTGTAAGCCCTCGCTCATGATTTTCATTCCGTAGAGGAAGAGTCCCAATGAGCCTATGAGCTTTAAAAAATCATAAAAAGAATATTCCATCTATAATATTTTTAATGGTTATTTGTTCTCAATCTGATTATAAGTATATTTAGTCCCATGTTATTCACCTTTTAACGAACTCGATGAAACAGATGTTACAAATATGTTGCAAAAATAATAATATTTATAAAGAATTCCCTATCGGAAGCTCACTTTTGGATATTTATTACGGTTTTAATCTTAATTTTCCTTATCAAGTAGTGAGTGCCAAGGTCAATAATCGCTCCGAGGGACTTAATTTCAGAGTATATAATAATAAGGATGTAGAGTTTCTGGATGTGAGAGATCAGTCCGGTATGCGTACTTATGTCCGTTCGCTTTGTTTTGTCTTGTTTAAGGCTGTCACGGAACTCTTTCCCGAGGGAAAATTGTTTGTGGAACATCCTGTTTCAAAAGGTTATTTCTGTAATCTGCGGATCGGTCGCCCTATTACATTGGAAGATGTGACGCGTATCAAACAGCGTATGCAGGAGATTATCGCAGAAAATATCTCTTATCACCGCATCGAATGCCATACGGCGGAAGCGGTACGGGTTTTCAGCGAGCGGGGGATGAATGATAAAGTGAGATTACTTGAAACTTCCGGTTCACTATATACCTATTATTATACGCTGGGCGATACGGTCGATTATTATTATGGTAATCTGCTCCCCAGCACCGGATATCTTAAATTGTTCGATATCGTGAAGTATTATGATGGGTTGCTACTCCGGATTCCGAGTCGTGAAAACCCAAGTATGCTCGAAGAAGTGGTGAAGCAGGAGAAGATGCTGGATGTATTTTAAGGAATATCTGAATTGGAGTTATATCATGGGGCTTAATAATGCCGGAGATTTTAATCTTGCCTGTGAAGAAGGACATGCCACTGACTTGATTAATGTGGCGGAAGCATTGCAGGAGAAAAAGATAGCGCAGATAGCCGATACTATCTTCCATCGTGGCGAGAACGGTAACCGGGTAAAACTGGTATTGATTGCCGGCCCGTCTTCTTCGGGAAAGACAACATTCAGCAAACGGCTTTCTATTCAGCTGATGACAAATGGCTTCAAGCCATTCCCGATCTCCTTGGACAATTATTTCGTAGACCGTGAAGAAACCCCTTTGATGAAAACGGAAACTATGATTATGAGTCTCTGTATGCGCTCGATCTGGAATTGTTTAATCAACAGCTGCAGGCGCTTCTTCGTGGCGAGGAGGTGGAATTGCCACGTTTTAATTTCTCTCTTGGCAAAAAGGAATATAAAGGTGATAAACTGAAAATAGAAGATAATACAATTCTGATTCTGGAAGGTATTCATGCCTTAAATCCGGAACTGACACCGCATATACCAGCCGAACGGAAATTCAAAATTTATGTCTCGGCATTGACCACTATTTCTTTGGACGACCATAACTGGATTCCAACTACTGACAACCGTTTGTTGCGTCGCATCATCCGCGACTTTAATTATCGGGGATATTCTGCACGTGAAACCATATCACGCTGGCCTAGTGTACGTGCCGGTGAAGACAAATGGATATTCCCTTATCAGGAAAATGCTGATGTCATGTTTAATTCAGCGCTACTTTTTAGTTTTCCTGTACTTCGTTTACACGCTGAGCCTATTCTGATGGGTGTTCCGCGTAACTGTCCTGAATATTGTGAAGCCTACCGATTGTTGAAGTTTATCAAATATTTTGTTCCGGTACAGGATAAAGAAATTCCGCCTACTTCTTTGTTGCGTGAATTTTTAGGAGGAAGCAGCTTTAAATATTAAGCAGAAAAATTAGGATATATTCGTGAATTGTGTTTCCTTTGCAGAAAATACAAATAAACCTTTTGTTGTAGTGAAGCAAGGGAACACAAAAATAAACAATATTTGAGTGATATTTAGGGAAAGAATGTTATGGTTGTTATGCAAAACTTTAAAATATTGAACCTTTAATTACTTTTGCTGTTAAGAAGGGACTACATGCAACAAAAAAAATGTGAATATGATTTTTTATAATAGTCTTTTAGCAAAGTGGTTCTTAGGAAAAGGGAAGAAGCACTATTTTATGTTAGGCTGGTTTTCTTTACCCGCTATAAATATCTGGAAGTCTGGGAAGATATGGAACTCCGAATTCATGCCAGACAGTATTGGGAATGTTTTCTTTAACCCTGATACCAGCACTTATTTTATCGTTACTGTTTTCATGGTGGTGGATGGTGTTACCATTCGTGACTTATCACATACTTTATTGGTTTGAAAAGATCATCTGTCACCATTCTATCTTTAATTGGGAGGCGATGAAACATTGCGGCGATACGCTTTATCTCAGGAAGAGGAAAGCGTATGCCTGGAAAAAAGGTTACGGGAAAAAAGAATTGCCCGCATCCAGATGGAATGATTAAAACTTCACTTTAAATGCTTCTTTATCCAAAGCAGATGTCCATACTCGGTGTCACTGGAGGTCCAATGTTCATTAATAGGAGTGATCAATGCTTCTTTCGGACAGTTTAGTACATTGTATACGATGTAGCTGGTTGTCGGAGGACAGGTGTCATCATTGAATCCCCATGTTATATAGGTGTCTGCTTTTATCAATTTAGCAAAGTTCACTACATCATAATAGGCATTGTCTTTATTTTTTGGGGTATCCATATCCACCGAATTTCTAAAGAAATGAGGATAGCCACCGGCACGACCGGCTTTGTAACCTGCCATATCGCTTAGAGCCGGATGATTGGCTACGCAGGCCGTTACCCGTTGATCCAGTCCGGCAGCGATCAACGCCAGGGCGCCTCCCTGGCTACCTCCTTGTGCAATTACATTTTGCCATCCCATTCCGGTAGGGATGTTAAAAGTCGATGCCACGCACAGGTAAGATATACCCGTTTCATATAATAATTATCACGACTGTCGAGCCCATTGGTCGTAGCCGTTTTCTCTGCCATTGAAAGCGTTGCTGATTTCTTTGAATTCTTCTTCACTCATTTCCGGGTTGAGGCCGTGTATCTCGAATTCAAAACGGATGCATCCTTGTTCCGCATAATATTTATGGCGTAGAGGTTCTTTGATGGTTTTGATTCCTGCTCCCGGAGGGCATAAGACAACCGGGAACTTTCCTTCTTTTTTCGGATAGAATAAATATCCGTAGACGCATTGTCCACGTTTGTTCAGTTGCAATTTTACGAGATAACAGTCTATTTTATCAGTGGAATATTTTTCGACATGTTCTTTGGTATACGTTAGGGGAAACTCCTTTTGTTCCGCTTTAGCCTTTTCCCAAAATTCCTTGAAATCGGAAGGCATGGTTGTATATGGGCGAAGTTTCTCCGGTGAAAATCCTACTTTGATATGATGTGAATAGGTCTTTCCATCTACGGTTGCTTTCAGGCGGCAGTCGCGGAATCCCGGCTCTTTCATTGTGCCCACAGGAATCACCCCCGCCATTCTTTAAAGTTATACTTTTGTATCGGCAACAGGCATCATATCACCGCCAATTTCATAAGTGACGGTTACATTATCCCTGGGATGCCGTATTTATAAATTGTACTTCTACAGTTGCTTTTCTCCGGTTTTATAAAGCCAGTCGGCATGATTGGGTACGGTGACCCAAAGCACATCGCTTTTATAAGGATAGTTTTCAGCTACGGCGGACAGTAAGGAAAGTGACAATAGCCATACAGATAAAAGTAGTCTCTTCATGGTGTTATTCATTGTTTTTATATCATTAAAAAGTGAATTATTTTAATTCTGTTGCAATATTACGCAAGATTCGGGAAAAGAAGGGTAGAAAAATGTGATTTTAGATGGACTATTTGGTACTTTGACAAAATGAGGTTGTGTCAAAACGCTGACACAGCCTTTTTTTATGCGCAAAGCCCAGACTTTCTCAAGCCCGGGCTTTGTTATTACCCAAAGTTTTCGTATCTTTAGGTATAAAGTTTTTCGTTATGGCAAAGTTACATTTTCGTCCTTACATTCCCAACCAAACCGTTCTTTTTCCACAAAGAATTGATGAAAACATAGCTGCGACCGACCCGGTCCGCATCGTGAATGCTGTTATTGACAATCTCAATCTTGAGAGTTTCAAGAAGCTTTATAAGGAAACGGGCCGTTGTCCTTATCATCCTAAAATGATGCTTAAGGTGATAATCTACGCCTACATGAATAATATCTATTCTTGCCGTAAAATAGAGAAGCACCTCCTTCGTGACATTCATTATATTTGGCTTGCCGGTAATGAGCATCCGGATTTTATCACGATCAACCGTTTTCGTAACCGTGTAAAGGAGGAAATAAATAATGTATTTACCCAGTTGGTTCTTGTCCTTGCCGATAAAGGTTTCATCAGCCTTGATGTGGAGTATATCGACGGCACCAAGATTGAATCCAAAGCCAACAAATATACTTTTGTCTGGCGCAAGACAGTCGAACGGAACCGTACGAGACTAATAGATAAAATCCGTATTCTCTTGGAACAGGTGGATGGAGCCATTGCACAGGAGAACTCTATAAAAGACACATCCGTGGAGTTTACTCCCTGCAGGCTCTCTGACATAGTGGATGAACTTAAAGAAGCCCTGGAACGCCAGCCTGCAACAAAGGATAAGGAAGAAAAGAAAGCCCTGCGCAAAAAGAAGAAGCAGGGCATGGAACTTGAAGGGTATCGTGACAAGCTGATAGAATACGACAATCACCTTGATACCCTTGGAGAACGTAACTCCTATTCCAAGACCGATCCTGGTGCCACATTCATGCGCATGAAAGAAGATTCCATGAAGAACGGGCAGACCAAACCCGGATATAATCTGCAAATAGGTACTGAAAACCAATTCATCACAGACTTCCGTCTGTTTCCCAACCCTACCGATACACTGACCCTCATACCTTTTTTCCACTCTTTCCAGTACCGCTATAACCGTTTACCGAATATCTGTGTGGCAGACTCCGGTTACGGTTCGGAAGAAAATTACCGATTCATGCAGGAGAATGGGATAGAAGCCTTCATCAAGTACAATTACTTCCATAAAGAACAGCGTCCTCGTTATACTCCCAACCCATTCCATGCCGAAAGTCTCCATTACAATGCCCAAGAGGATTATTACGTTTGTCCTATGGGACAGCACATGAACCGTATAGGAACCAAACGTGACAAGACTGCGAGCGGATACATCATCGAAAGTGCCCGGTATAAAGCAAAAAGATGCGAAGGTTGCCCTTTGCGTGGCAGTTGTTTTAAAGCTCGGGGGAACCGTATTATAGAAGTCAACCACCGATTAAATCAATACAAACGGCAGGCACGGGAAAGGTTGCTCTCAGAAGAAGGTATCAAGCATAGAGGCAGGAGGTGTATAGAACCAGAGGCTGTGTTTGGACAAATGAAATACAACATGGCATACAGAAGATTCCGGCATGTGGGAGAAGACAAGGTTACAATGGACTTTGCTTTCTTTGCTATAGCCTTTAATATCAAAAAAATGTGTGCTAAACTGATAAAATAAGGAAAGGGCTCATTACAGTTGCCAAATATATGTTTATGGGACTATTTATAACCCGATATAATTGGAATATAGCAACTTGTTGCCAAATGCATGAGGAAAAAGCAGCATAGCCAAAAGAAAATATAGCAGAACTGTAAAATATAAAAGAGGTTGTGCCAACGTTTTGACACAACCTCATTGATTTTGAATAGAAGAAAGGTTCTTCTTTTATTTTGATGAGGCTTTTTATCTTAAAGCTTCCACCTCTTCCGGTGTCAAAGGAATCTTCTTGCCTAATCGGCGGGCACCGGTTTCTGTAATCAGATAATCTTCCTCATTGCGGATACCACCGAAGTCCTTATAAGTCTCCACTATCTCGTAGTTGATAAAATCGGTAAATTTCTTTTCTGCTTTCCACATGTCGATCAGTTCCGGAATAAAATAAATACCCGGTTCTACCGTGTGTACAAGACCCGGTTCCAATGGGATGGCGAGGCGTTGCGATTTGCGACCGAACTGTGTGCTCTTCGGTTGACCGTTGTAACCTACCCATATCTCTCCCAGATTCTCCATATCATGTACATCCAATCCCATCATGTGACCTAGTCCGTGCGGATAGAACAACGCATGGGCACCTTCGCGTACAGCATCCTCGGTATTTCCTTTCATCAATCCGAGCGTCTTCATACCGTCCACCATGATGCGGGCTGACAGTTCGTATACGTCCATATAAGGAATACCCGGACGGAGAGCCTTTACGGATTCCAGATGCATGGCGTTCTGAATCTCGTATACTTCACGCTGACGGGTGGTGAACTTCTTATCGGCAGGAATGGTAGACGACATATCACCCGCATAACCTGACTCTACTTCTGCACCGGCATCGATTAAGAACAAATCACCCGGCTTCACTTTATTTCCGTGATAATGATTGTGCAGAGTCTGCCCGTTGATAGTGGCAATTGTAGCGAATGATAGCTGGCAGTTATTAGATTCGGCCACCCGGTTCATTTCAGCTACCACTTCATATTCGTACATACCCGGACGAAGTACTTTCATAGCTGTAATATGCATATCGGCAGTTACATCGCAAGCCTTTTCTATTTCTACGATTTCTTCTGCAGATTTATAGTTGCGTTGAGCGATGACGGCACGGATGAATGGAACAGAACCTTCCTGATGTGCGGGAGGAATACCCAGCCAGTCCATCAGTTTCAGTTTATGTTCAGGGCGGTAAGGAGGCAGATAGTGAATTGCTTTCCCTTTCTGTACACACTGATGGAGGTAGCTTACAATGTCAGCAGACGGCATCAGATTTTTTACGCCTACACGTTCGCATTTTTCGTGCAACGTCGGCTGTGATCCCATCCATACGATTGCGTCGATAGACAACTCATCACCAAAGATAATTTCTTTGTCTTCATCTATATCGATAATAGCCGAAAGTCCGGCACATGAAAGTCCGAAATAATAAAGGAAAGTGGAATCCTGACGATAACGGAATGTGTTATCTTCGTAATTCAGTCCGCACTCGTCATTTCGAGAAATAACAACACCCGGAGCCTAAGTTCTTTTTAGCAGGGCTCTCCGCTGCATATACGTTTCTTTGGCAAACATATTTGTCCTAGTTTTAAGTTCGTGCAACAAAGATAACGAATTTTGTGTTATAGGATTAAAAATTATCTCCCTAATCTGTGTAATCTCTCGTTAAAAAGTTACTTTTGTAGTGAGAAAAAGTAAAAAGCAAAAACGAATATGGCACAAGGTTCCCGTCAAATACAATCTCAGGCGCAACAGCAGATACAAACGCTCGCCCCAGCAGATTCTGGTCGTGAAACTGTTGGAGCTTCCGCAGTAGAGTTGGAAGACCGTATCCATGCTGAACTGCTTGAAAATCCGGCACTTGAAGAAGGCAAAGAAGAGAATGCTACGGATAATGAATATTCCGATACCGAGAATGCAGAGGATGGCATGGATAGCGATGCCAATGACTATGATTCTTTGAGTGACTATCTGACAGAAGACGATATTCCCGATTATAAATTGCAAGAGAACAACCGTTCGAAAGATGAACAAGCGGAGGATATTCCATTTTCCGACTCCACCTCTTTTTATGAAATCCTGAAAGAACAGTTGCGTGAACGCAACCTGACAGAGCACCAGTGTGACTTGGTGGAATACCTGATCGGTTCATTGGATGATGACGGATTGCTTCGCAAATCTTTGGAAAGTATCTGCGACGAACTGGCGATTTATGCCGGTATCGAATCGACCGAGGAAGAACTGGAAGAAGCATTGAACATCTTACAGGACTTCGATCCAGCAGGTATCGGTGCGCGTAGTCTTCAGGAATGTCTGTTGATACAGATTCGCCGGAAAAAAGAAGAAGAGAAAACTCCCAGTCCTATCTTGAATCTGGAAGAAAGGATTATCAGAGAATGTTACGAAGAATTCACCCGTAAACATTGGGAGAAGATTATAAAGAAACTGGATATTGATGAAGAGACTTTCCAGGAAACCATTACTGAAATAACCAAACTGAATCCACGTCCGGGTGCTTCTTTAGGAGAAGCAATTGGCAGAAATCTCCAACAAATAGTTTCGACTTTATTGTGGAAACGTATGATGACGGAACCATCAATGTAAGTCTCAATAACCGCAATGTTCCCGAACTCCGTATGAGTCGTGACTTCACGGAAATGGTGGAGGAGCATACAAAAAACAGGGCTAACCAGTCTAAGGAATCTAAAGAAGCGATGATGTTTCTGAAACAGAAAATGGATGCGGCACAAGGATTTATCGATGCTGTCCGTCAGCGTCAGAATACCTTGATGGTTACCATGCAGGCGATTATCGACCTGCAACGTCCTTTCTTCTTGGAAGGAGATGAATCGCTATTGAAACCGATGATTCTCAAAGACGTGGCGGAACGTACGGGATTGGATATTTCGACAATCTCCCGTGTGAGTAACAGTAAATATGTACAGACGAATTACGGTATCTATCCGCTCAAATACTTTTTCAGCGACGGATATACCACAGAAGATGGCGAAGAGATGTCTGTCCGTGAGATTCGTAAAATCCTGAAAGAGTGTATTGAAGGCGAGGACAAGAAGAAACCCCTGACCGATGATGAATTGGCGGATATATTAAAGGAGAAAGGTTATCCCATTGCCCGCAGGACAGTAGCCAAATACCGTCAACAACTGAATATCCCCGTGGCGAGACTGCGAAAATAATGGATAATTAACAATGAAGAATGAGAATTGTAATTTGTAATTAGTAACTAGTAATCAAAGAAGAGTGGACAGAGAGAGAGAACATATCATAGCGGATAAGACGATGTTGCAGGTGGCGAGAGTCACTTCGATGGTCTTTACTCCATTTTCTATTCCGTTTTATCGTTTCTGGTGTTATTCCTGTTTTCTTATCTTCGTATCATGCCGATACAATATAAGTTGATAGTGTTGGGAATCGTTTACTGCTTCACCATACTGACACCTACTATTACAATTTTCTTGTTTCGTAAAATCAATGGGTTTGCCCGTCAGGAGTTGAGTGAACGTAAGAAGCGTTATGTACCTATTCTGCTGACCATCATCTCGTATGTGTTCTGCCTGCTGATGATGCGTAGGTTGAATATCCGTGGTATATGACTGGTATCATTCTTGCTTCCCTGGTAGTGTCTATCATTTGCATTGCAGTAAACCTGAAATGGAAGTTGAGCGAACACATGGCAGGAATGGGCGGGGTGATCGGAGGCTTGATTTCTTTCAGTGCCTTGTTCGGTTACAATCCGGTCGGATGGCTATGCCTGTTTATTCTGATTGCAGGCATATTGGGCTCTGCACGCATTGTTCTGGGACATCACACGCTGGGTGAAGTGCTTTCCGGTTTTGCTGTCGGTCTGATATGTGCCCTTTTGGTACTTCACCCGGTGAGTAACATCTTATTTCGAGTATTTTTATTTTAAAACAGTATAAATCCTAAAAACTAATCATTATGAACTTTCCACAGAATTTGAAGTACACGAACGAACACGAATGGATTCGCGTTGACGGAGACATTGCATACGTTGGTATCACCGATTATGCACAGGAACAATTGGGCGACATTGTGTTCGTAGATATCCCGACTGTTGGTGAAACGTTGGAAGCCGGTGAAACTTTCGGAACGATTGAAGTAGTGAAAACTATTTCCGACCTTTTCCTGCCGATAGCAGGTGAGGTGCTCGAACAAAATGAAGCATTGGAAGAAAACCCGGAACGGGTAAATAAAGCTCCCTATGGCGAAGGTTGGTTGATTAAAGTGAAGCCGGCGGATGTAAAAGCGGTGGAAGATCTACTGGATGCCGAAGCGTATAAAGCCGTGGTAAACGGATAGTGCAAACAGAAATATAACTAATATAAGTTGAATGTAGCTGAACCCCCTCTCTTCGTGAAAGGGCTGTGAAGAGGCTTTTAATTTTTATTCTATGACTCCAATTGTAAGTATTATCATGGGCAGCACGTCCGACCTTCCTGTTATGGAGAAGGCTGCACAGCTGCTGAATGATATGCATGTACCGTTCGAAATGAACGCTCTTTCTGCTCACCGCACGCCCGAAGCTGTGGAAGAGTTTGCGAAGAATGCCCACAACCGTGGCATTAAAGTAATTATCGCTGCTGCCGGAATGGCTGCCGCCCTTCCCGGTGTAATTGCGGCTAACACTACATTGCCGGTAATCGGAGTACCTGTAAAAGGTTCCGTGCTCGATGGTGTGGACGCACTTTATTCTATCATTCAGATGCCTCCGGGCATTCCTGTGGCAACGGTTGCCATCAACGGAGCGATGAATGCGGCTATCCTTGCCATTCAGATGCTGGCATTGAGCGATGAGAAACTGGCAGAAGCTTTTGCTGCTTACAAGGAAGGACTGAAAAAGAAAATCGTAAAAGCAAACGAAGAACTGAAAGAAGTGAAGTTTGAATATAAAACGAACTAATGGATCTATTCAATTATTTTCGAAGAGAAACCACAGAAGTAAATATTGGGGCTGTGCCGTTGGGCGGCCCCAATTCTATTCGTGTCCAGTCGATGACAAACACGTCTACGCAGGATACACAGGCTTGTGTGGAACAGGCGAAACGTATTGTTGATGCAGGTGGAAGTATGTCCGCCTCACAACCCAGGGCATCAAAGAAGCCGAAAACCTGATGAACATTAATATCGGACTGCGTAGCCAGGGATATATGGTTCCGTTGGTTGCCGATGTGCATTTCAATCCGAAAGTGGCAGACGTGGCTGCTCAATACGCCGAAAAGGTGCGAATCAATCCGGGAAATTATGTAGATGCTGCGCGTACTTTTAAAAAACTGGAATATACAGACGAGGAGTATGCGCAGGAGATACAGAAGATTCACGACCGTTTTGTGCCGTTTCTGAATATCTGTAAAGAAGAATCACACAGCTATCCGGATCGGAGTAAATCATGGCTCTCTGTCCGATCGTATCATGTCCCGTTATGGCGATACCCCCGCGGGAATGGTAGAGTCCTGCATGGAGTTTCTCCGTATCTGTGTAGAGGAAAACTTCACGGATGTGGTGATTTCGATCAAGGCTTCCAATACGGTGGTCATGGTAAAAACCGTCCGCCTGTTGGTAGACGTCATGGAAAAAGAAGGGATGGCTTTCCCATTACACCTCGGGGTGACAGAAGCCGGAGATGGAGAAGACGGACGTATCAAGTCCGCCCTTGGCATCGGTGCGCTATTGAGTGACGGATTGGGAGATACTATTCGGGTATCTTTGAGCGAAGCTCCTGAAGCAGAAATTCCGGTGGCCCGTAAACTTGTGGATTATGTTCTGTTGAGGCAGGATCATCCTTATATTCCGGGATTGGAAGCACCGGAATTCAATTATCTGTCTCCCGAACGTCGCAAGACAAAGCCGTCCGTAATATCGGGGGCGAACATGTACCTGTGGTTATTGCCGACCGCATGGACGGGAAGAAAGAGGTAAACCCGCAATTCACACCGGACTATATTTACGCCGGAAGAACCTTGCCCGATCAACGGGAAGACGGAGTAGAATATATTCTTGATGCGGATGTATGGCAGGAGAAGACGGAAGCTGGTATCGCATTCAATCATGCACAGCTGCCTTTAATGGGAGAATGCAATGCAGAGCTTAAATTCCTGTTTATGCCCTACATGGCACAAACGGATGAAGTGATAGCCTGTCTGAAACATCATCCGGAGGTAGTGATTGTCTCCCAAAGCAATCATCCGAACCGTTTGGGTGAGCACCGTGCACTGGTACATCAACTAATGACGGAAGGTTTACAAAATCCGGTTGTCTTCTTCCAGCATTATTCGGAAGATGATGCGGAGAATTTGCAGATAAAGTCCGCAGTCGATATGGGAGCCTTGATTTTTGACGGTCTTTGTGATGGCATCTTCCTGTTCAATCAGGGTAACTTGAGCCATGCCGTCGTTGATGCTACTGCTTTCGGAATCTTGCAGGCCGGACGTACCCGTACCTCCAAAACAGAATATATATCTTGTCCCGGTTGTACACTTTACGATTTGAAAAGACTATTGCCCGTATTAAGGCAGCCACTTCACATTTGAAAGGCTTGAAGATCGGCATCATGGGGTGTATCGTGAATGGTCCCGGTGAGATGGCAGATGCAGACTACGGCTATGTAGGAGCAGGACGGGGGAAAATCAGTCTCTATAAAGGCAAGGTGTGTGGAGAAAAATATTCCTGAAGAAGAAGCGGTAGAACGACTTCTGGAGTTTATTCGGATAGACCGAGAAGCAAACCAACAATGATATTATATTGGGCACGGAATACAGGTGATGGGGTACTAAGCTCATAGAAAAACTGTAATCCGTGCCTCGACTAAGTAATACTGTTTCAGATAGTCACCTACGTTTTTTTCTCCTGGTGTTGCTGTATTTCTACCTCTGGCAATTGCGCTTAAAATAGAAAAACAGGTTCCATAATTTTTCCAAATTCTTCTATCAATAAATTTTTCCTTCTTCGACTCAAATGCCAATTGTTGAATTCGTTTTAGTTCCTTTAGTTCTTCTTCCCTAGTAAAAACTTTATGATCGTTTCTATTGATTTGTACCTGTTTTATTGTCAAACTGTCAGAATGGTATTTAAGTATATGAATATCAATACTATATCACGACAATAGATGCTGATAATAGGCTGATAATAAAAGATATCTACTTTTACTGTCAGCCTTATTTTTATCTCTTATGATCCTTTTAATAACCTGATAAACAATAGCTTTATGAACATGTTTCGAAGTAATGCCGCATTTTTATAACAGCTTTCCAAAGTGATATCTTTTCATTAATATACCTATATAGTTCCGCTAACACGCCAGTATAGTTCCTCTAGGGTATCAGTATTGTTCCACTAAAGCACCGGTATCTTTAATTCTCCACGGCCGTGGTGACTTCTTCCCACAGCCGTGATGAATTCCTACCACAGCCGTGGGAAGATCTCGTCACGGCCGTGGGGAGTTAACAACACCGACACTTTAATGGAACAATACCTGCTTGGTAAGTGAAAGATACCGGTTATGTAGCATTCATTTAACAGGGGCATACTCATTTTATAAAGCGTATGTGTTTTTTATGTCGATGGTATTGTTACTGTAGACAATGATAGTCTTCAGTAGTTTATAACATGGATCAAGCAGGGAATTAAGTCAGAGTATATCGACACATTGGAACGAATCTTATAATCTTGCTCCAAAGGGATTAAAGAACAGGCTGACAATAGAAGTTATAATTTTTTATTGTCAGCCTATTGTCATGGCTTATTGTCAGCATGTAAACCGATGATAATCATTATACTATTTGGGAAAAGCTTTGGTTGACAATAAGAATCATCAAATTTATATGTAGATCTAATATCTGTCTTTCCAATAGTACACATCTTCACAAAAATAGAGGGGAACTCCTGGATGAATCCATTTGTTCCCCTTGCAGGTGTAGCTAGCCTCTGTTTCTTATATTTTCAAAGGCAAGTAGTAACATCTAAATGTTACGTTTTCGACTCTGTAGTCGTTCGAAATGGGGGCCGCTCCACCCGAATTGACTTGCCTTTGTGATTATTACTAATTTGTCGTTTGTATCTATTGCAAATTTATAGGCACAAAAAAAGCGGAGAGCATTTGCCTATCCGCCAGTGAGGGAGTCAAGCCTAACGCACAAACAGGAAACACTCCCGCATATTGCAAGGAGCATTTATCTGTTTCATGTGCGTTGATTTTATTGGACTTTTCACTGGCACAGAAATCAGCTAAACGCTTTTCTTAAAACAAACAATACAGTCGTGCTACGACTGATTGTGCAAAGATAACAATTAATTAAGTTATACAGTCTTTCATTCTTTGTTTTTTCTCTGTACAGAGTGTTTTTGTTCTATATCTCGTAAAATCGTTTGAAATAGTCCGGTTCTTTTGCTATGACTATACCTCATAAGATTCATATCGTTTATTTTTTATATTTTTACTAAATCTCTCGGAGTTATGCGAATTATTGTTATTTTTGCCTCACATAATTTCTAAACAATAATTAAATTATTTATTCGTATGAAAAATATTATTATTCGCTTTGGTAGCGATAAGTGCGGTGAGTATCAATGCTCAAGACAATCTGAAATGGGGTGTGATGGCAGGTATGAATGTTAGTAAATACACCATTACAGGTTTTGATAGCAGGATAGGTTTTCACGCAGGTGTTAAAGCAGAGTTGGGATTGTCGCAGGATGCGAATGGTAGTGGTGCCTATATGGACTTCGCTGCATTGCTTACATTGAAAGGTGCTAAAATTGATGGAGGATCACTTGCGAGCATAAAATTTAATCCATACTATCTGGAAGTGCCGGTACGTGTCGGGTATAAATATGCCGTCAATGATGATTTTTCATTATTTGGTAGTGTAGGTCCTTATATGGCTGTTGGGCTGTTTGGAAAAGCAAAATTGAAAGTGGACGGTGATATTGCAGATATTGCGGAATTAGGAGGTAACTCGATGTCCGAAGATATATTTGGAGACGATGGTCTAAAACGATTCGACTTCGGTCTTGGACTAAAAGCCGGGGTTGAGTTCAGTAAGAAATATCAAGTTGCCATAAGCTATGATTTCGGACTTGTTGAGGTAATCAAAGAAGTAGGAATGAAGAACAGAAACCTGATGATCTCGTTGGGATATATGTTCTAAAACCGGTTTTGCAACTTTGTTGCATAAATCATTTGCTACCTTTGCATCAACTAAATGATGAAAGTTATGGGACATTGTAGTTGTGGCGCTCATTCATGCGCAGCAGAAAAAAAGGTTGATGCAAAGGTTTCGGTATTCCATGAATATGGGAAAGTGATATTCTCTCTCCTGCTTCTGACAAGTGGAATAATTATGAATGCTCTCGATTTAGCATTCTTCCGTGAAGGATCTGTTGCCTTGATATGGTATATCGTGGCCTATCTTCCGGTAGGAATTCCAGTGATGAAAGAAGCCTGGGAAAGTATCAGGGAAAAAGACTATTTCAGTGAGTTCACTCTAATGATTATAGCTACTTTGGGAGCTTTCTATATTGGTGAATATCCGGAAGGAGTAGCCGTGATGTTATTCTATACAGTAGGAGAACTGTTTCAGGATAAAGCGGTAGATAAAGCCAAACGTAATATTGGAGCCTTATTGGATGTAAGACCCGAGAAAGCATTAGTGCTCCGGGAAGGCAATCTTGTTATTGAAAGCCCTAAAAGATAAAAGTCGGTGAAATCATAGAAATAAAGGCAGGCGAACGGGTGCCATTGGATGGAACTATGCAGAATGAAGTGGCTGCCTTCAATACAGCCGCATTAACAGGTGAAAGCGTTCCTCGTAATATTCGGAAAGGTGAAGAAGTACTTGCCGGAATGAATGTAACCGATAAGGTTATCCGGCTCGAGGTAACGAGACCTTTTGATAAGAGTGCACTTGCCCGAATATTGGAGCTTGTTCAGAATGCTTCCGAACGTAAGGCTCCGGCTGAATTGTTTATTCGTAAGTTTGCGCGCATTTATACACCTATTGTTATAGCGCTTGCAGTGTTAATTGTTTTGTGTCCATTTGTTTATTCACTTATTAATCCTCCATTTGTATTTGCATTTAATGATTGGCTATACAGAGCTTTGGTCTTTCTGGTGATTTCGTGTCCCTGTGCGTTGGTGGTTAGTATTCCGTTGGGCTACTTTGGGGAATTGGGCGGCATCCCGGTTGGGAATTTTATTCAAGGGTGGTAATTATCTGGATGCTATCACTAAGATCAATACAGTGGTATTCGATAAAACTGGAACCCTGACAAAAGGAACCTTTGAAGTACAGGCCTGTAAAAGTGCAGGCGAGGTTTCGGAAGAAGAATTAGTGAAACTGGTTGCTTCGGTAGAAAGTGATAGTACTCATCCGATTGCCAAGGCTGTTGTGAATTATGCGAAAGAACAAAACATTGAATGTGTAGCTGTTACCGGTACAAAAGAATTTGCCGGCTATGGTTTGGAAGCAACGATAGACGGGGCTATGGTTCTGGTCGGTAATTGCCGGTTACTGTCTAAGTTTGATATATCCTATCCAAAAGAACTGCTGGAAATAACGGATACCATCGTCGTCTGTGCTGTTGGCAACCGTTATGCAGGTTATCTGCTGCTGGCTGATGCCCTGAAAGAGGACGCAAAGGTAGCTATTGACAATTTAAAAGCTTTAAATATTGAAAACATCCAGATACTATCCGGTGATAAACAGAGTATTGTTACTAACTTTGCAGAAAAGCTCGGTATATCGAAAGCTTATGGTGACCTGTTGCCGGAAGGAAAAGTGAATCATCTGGAAGAGCTGCGGCAGGATGAGGCAAACCGGATCGCATTTGTCGGTGATGGAATGAACGATGCACCGGTGCTCGCTCTAAGTCATGTTGGCATTGCTATGGGAGGACTGGGTAGTGATGCGGCTATTGAAACAGCCGATGTCGTGATACAGACAGACCAGCCGTCGAAGGTAGCCGAAGCTATCAAAGTAGGAAAACTGACACGAAGAATTATTTGGCAGAATGTATCACTGGCATTTGGAGTGAAATTACTTGTATTGATTTTGGGAGCCGGTGGAATTGCTACTCTTTGGGAAGCTGTCTTTGCAGATGTGGGTGTTGCGCTACTTGCCATTATGAATGCTGTCAGAATACAGAAAATGATAAAATAGGAGAAAGATGGAAGAAGATATTTATTTGGATAAGTTGGATAGAAGAGGTATCAAGCCAACTGCCATAAGGCTTCTGGTGATAAAAGCGATGATGCAGGCAGAGCGTGCGGTGTCATTGCTCGATTTGGAAACACTGCTCGATACAGTCGATAAATCGACTATATCCCGTACCATCGCTCTCTTCTTGTCTCATCACCTCATACATAGCATAGACGATGGGAGCGGCTCGTTGAAGTATGCCGTTTGCGACAACTCCTGCAATTGTGTGGTACAGGATTTACATTCGCATTTTTATTGTGAGAAATGTCATCGTACATTCTGCCTGGAAGGTACACATATCCCGGTGATTGATTTGCCTAAAGGATTTACTTTGCATAGTATAAACTATGTACTAAAGGAGTTTGTTCCTAATGTACTTCTCAAAAATGACAGATATTTTATAAACTTCGATGCGCAGTTTTATTCCATTCACTAATTTGGATAGGATAATCACTATATTTCGCACTTTGAGTACCTGTAACTTCAGTTTAGGTACTTTCCCCATTTTGTCTATTTTTTTAATTGACGAATTATCCCCAACTTTGCATAGTCATTTGAATTGGAGTCTTGAAAGATTTATAGACTAAGTGGGGGGTATATGTGATATGTAAGTAATTGGAATAAAAGCCGAAAAAGAGATGTATTTTCTCTTTTTCGGCTTTTTGCTAATATTGTTTGATTAGTCAATATTGGGATTCAATGCGTGCCAGTCTTTAATAGCTGGGATGATCCCCATTTCAATCACTTCGTCACGAAGTTTACATAAGTGTTCGTAGCTCTTTTTCTAATTCTTCTTGTTCGGCAGGAGTTCCGGCTACTTCTTTATAAGTGACGCCGTCTTTAGTTATTGAAGTTTCCATCGCCATCATGATATGGTCGAACTTACTGTTAGAAACATACGTTCCGGCAGGCCAGCGGAAAGGTTGTCCACCCATAGCAGCGGCAATCATTTCGATAGAAAGATAAGCCGGGCTTTGGAAAGAAGAACGACCGCGCAGGTCGATAATATGCTTACCACCCTGGATGACACGTACTTTCAGTGCTTCCCAATCTGCCAATGGAAGACGGGTAGTGCCGATGAAATCGGTCAAAGGCTCTCCTTTTATTTTGGTTGTAGATGCGAATACAGCCATTTGTTCGCCATGACCACCATACGTACGGCAATTCTGAATGTCGGAAGCCGGGATATGGAAGAATTTCACCAGTTCGTTTTGCAGACGGGTGCTGTCCAAGGCAGCCAGTGTAGAAACTTGAGAGGGTTTCAAACCGAATACAACAAAGTAATCAATCCGGTGATGTCTGCAGGATTAAAGATCACAACGATATGTTTTACGTTTGGGCAATATTGATGAACATCTTTACCGAATTGAGCGGCAATTTCTGCATTTCCCTTCAGCAAATCTTCGCGGGTCATACCTGCTTTACGGGCAGCTCCACCGGAAGAGACAATGAAGCTCCTGTCAGCGCTTCTTTGATATCGGAAGTAAATGTAAGGTTGACACCTTCAAAACCGCAGTGATACAATTCTTCAGCTACTCCTTCCAGAGCCGGGGCAAATGGATCATACAGGCAAATATTCGGTGAGTCTCATCATCATGGCTGTTTGTGCCATATTGGAGCCGATCATTCCGGCAGCTCCTACAATCGTAAGTTTCTCGTTGGTTAGAAATTCCATAAGTTTATATGTTTAAAGGTGAATAATTTACTTTTTCTTTTTTCGCTATAATGTTAACATATTAGAAAGCAGATTGTTCATTGCAAATAGTTTTGCCCGATAACGAAAGTTATGGCTGACTGTTTGAGAGATCTATTCAAAATAGATTATCTTTGTGTCTTATTACAATAAATAGATAAGAATATGAGCATCGAATTAGGAAAGTTCAATCAGCTTGAAGTCGTGAAAGAAGTAGATTTCGGCGTATATCTCGATGGTGGGGAAGAAGGTGAGATTTTGTTGCCTACCCGCTATGTGCCCGAAGACTGTAAGATAGGAGAGTTTTTTGAACGTGTTTCTTTATCTGGATATGGATGAAAGACTGATTGCTACGACGCTGACTCCGTTGGTGCAGGTAGGTCAGTTTGCCTGTCTGGAAGTCTCCTGGGTGAATCAATACGGAGCTTTCCTGAACTGGGGATTGATGAAAGACCTGTTCGTTCCGTTCAGTGAGCAGAAGATGAAAATGCAGGTTGGGCGGAAATATGTGGTCCATGCGCATTTGGATGAAGAGAGTTATCGTATTGTGGCTTCAGCAAAGGTGGAACGTTATCTGTTGAAAGAAAAGCCGGAATATACTCCGGAAGCAGAAGTGAATATCCTTATCTGGCAGAAGACGGACTTGGGTTTCAAAGCGATTATAGACAATAAGTATAGCGGATTGCTGTATGAAAATGAAATATTCTGTCCGTTGGAAACAGGAATGGAGATGAAAGCTTTTGTGAAACAGGTGCGTGAAGATGGTAAGGTAGACCTGATTCTTCAGAAACCCGGTTTTGAAAAGATTGACGATTTTTTGCTCGACTATATCAAAGCGCATGGAGGACGGATCAACTTGAATGATAAAAGTCCTGCGGAAGATATTTATGACACGTTTGGTGTTAGCAAGAAAACCTTTAAGAAAGGAGTGGGCGACTTGTATAAGAAACGTCTGATTACCTTGCATGAGGATGGCATTGCTTTGGCGGATTCCTAAACAGAATAGGGATTTCCCTACATACGAATAGAGAGAATCATTGGGGTGGGGAGTTTCCTCACCCTATTTTTGTGCTATCAGATTAAAGATATAAATAATAAAAACTAGATAAGCTATGCGTAAGATTATAATAAGTTTCTGCATCCTGTTCGCTGCCCTCTCCTTACAAGCGCAGTCTGTTAACGGAATCCGTATCGATGGCGGGAATACTCCGATTCTTGTTTACCTGGGAGGGAACCAGATATGTTTACCTACTACTACCTGCTTTATAGCCAATTTAAATCCCGGACATTATACTGTTGAAGTGTTTGCCACCCGCTTTACCCGTGCGGGAGAGCGAGTATGGAAAGGAGAAAAATTATATAAAGATCTCGTTTATTTTGATGGGAGAGGAGTGACAGAAATATGGGTAGACGGACGTGATAACATGCGCCCGGAAAGACCCAGCCGTCCCGAACAGGGAGAACATCGTCCGGGATATGGTTACAACAGGGTGATGAACGATCAGCTCTTCCAAACGTTTTATAAAGAGATGAAGAATGAGCCTTTTAAAGATGACCGTATGAAGTTGCTCAATGCTGCATTGGCTGGTTCTGATTTCACATCTGCCCAATGTCTCCAACTGACCAAACTATATACATTCGATGATGACCGGATGGAGATTATGAAGATCATGTATCCCCGGATTGTAGATAAGGAAGCTTTCTTTACGGTGATTAATACCCTGACATTTGGCTCCAGTAAGGAAAAGATGAAGGATTTTATCATAGGGTACGGTAAACGTTGATACTATTAACTAAAACGATACGGTTATGAAAAGATACATATTATGCTGTGTTTGGCATTGGGAATATTGGTCAGTGGCTGTTTTACCAGCTATGTATCTACCAAACAGATGATGGGTATATATCAGGGAATGACTCAATCGCAGGTAGAGTCCGTTTTAGGAAAACCTGATTTCCGGCGTTTTGACGGTGATATGGAAGAATGGGAATTCCATCGTGATAACGGTACGCCTGTACTTACTTCGGAACCTGTGACGATAATCGTTCAGTTTGTAAATAGAGAGGTGGTTAGTATGGATACGTTCAAAGGTTATGGCAGACCTGCACCGATGCATTCCGTTGTAGTACCGCCTGCTGTGAACACTACCGTTGAAGTCTTTCCTAATCATGAACAAGTGGAAGAAGCTCGTTTGATGACTGATCCGGAGTTTGATGAATTTATCAATAAGCTCAAAATAACGGTTATGAATGAAGACCAGAAGAAGCTTGTCGATCGGATGTTGAGAACGTATGATGTCACTTCAAATCAATGTGTGAAAATAGTGAAGGAGATTTCGTATACTCCTGACCAGGTGGAGATGATGAAGAAGCTGTATCCTTATGTAAGGGATAAAAGAAATTTTAATAAGGTGATCGATATTTTATTTTCTAATGCATATAAAGATGAGATGCGTAAGTTTATTGAGGAATATCATCAGAATAATAAATGATAGGAGATTGAATTATGAAACGAATACTGTTTTTACTCTTTGCTGTCGGTCTGACTGCCAATATGACCGTAATGGCTGGAATGAGCACTAGCAAGGTACGTAAGGAGACGCGTTTTCTTACCGATAAGATGGCATATGAATTGAGCTTGAGTACACAGCAATATAATGATGCGTATGAAATTAATTACGACTTTATTTATTCTGTCCGTAATATCATGGATTACGTAGCACGTGGTTACGAATGGGCATTGGATGATTATTATGAAGCGTTGGATATCCGTAACGACGATCTTCGCTGGGTATTGAGTGATGCACAGTATCGCCGGTTCCTCGGTGCCGAGTATTTCTATCGGCCAATCTATGTAACCGGAGGGAAATGGAGTTTCAGGGTTTATGTTAATTACCCGAATCGCAGTTTGTTTTATTTTGGTGTGCCTTACCATTACCGTACTTATTGTGGAGCACATTATCGTCCACACTTTCACCATGTGAGTTATTATCGGGGCAGATATACTAATTTCAACCATTATTCTGCACCGCATCGGGTGAGAGATCAGCGAGTATTCCACTCTTATCGTCGTTCGGATTTCGGTTCTGTCCGGTTCCGTCCGAATACTTCCACTCGTCCGCATAATGCACCGACACGTCCGGGTAATTCTTCCCGTCCGGGTTCATCGACAACGCGTCCTGGTACGTCTCGCCCAAGTTCTACTCGTCCCGGAACGACAACAAGACCTGGTACGTCAACACGTCCCCGTCCGGAATCTGGAGGAGATCGGCCTTCGACTTCTGTCAGACCATCTACACCGTCCGGAAGTGGGAGACCTGGTAACAATGTTGCTCCTGATAAAAATGGGAATACGAATAGAGTAGAAAGTGATCGTAATTCTGGTCGTCGTCCGGAAACAGGTTCCGCTTCTTCAAGCTCTAATCGCAGACCAACAAGCGGAAGTTCAACTGGTTCCAGTTCCTCCAATCGTGAAAGTGGAAAAACAAGTAGCAGTTCGAGAGAAAGTTCAAGTAAACGAAACGATAGTGGTTCCTATAATAGAAATAACAGTTCCGAGAGAAATAATAGCTCTTCCGGTTCCAGTCGCGGTAGTTCCAGTCGTAGTAGCTCCAGTCGCAGTAGCGGTAGTACTACTAGTCGTAGCAGCAGTACCACTTCTAACCGGAGTAGCGGTAGCTCGAGCTCTACTCGAAGCGGCGGTAGCTCTACCCGGAGCAATGTTTCTAGTGGACAAACAGAAAGACGCTCTTCTTCCGGAAGTACGAGAAGCAATAGCACTCAAAGTTCTTCCCGTTCCTCTGAAAGAAACAGCAGCAGTTCAAGAAGATAACCTATTCCTTTATTATTTATATCAATCTCATTACTCCTCAGCGGAAGGAGAACTAGACTCCGGGTTTTCACCGGCTAGACTATTCCGGGCAGCGCCCGTAACTTGGATATCGGGGCGGATACTATCCGCCTCGATTTCACTTACTCCTTTCTGTGCAAGCCGCTTGGCTATCAACTTATAATAGCCTTCCATATTCTCCTTTAACTGTCCGCCTTCAGCAAAAGAGCTGCGGAAATGCTTGGGCTTCGGGATAATGGAAGCCAGGAAAATACTTTCTTCCGTGTTCAGTTGTGAAGGGCGTTTATTGAAATAATAAGCAGAAGCTTCCTGAATACCATAAACGAGCGGTCCCCATTCAACAATGTTCAGATATACTTCGTACATGCGTTCTTTAGAAGTTAATCTTTCATTTTCTATTAGCCATACAATCAATGCCTCTTCCAATTTACGTGCAAAGTTCTTATTACGGTTCAGGAATACATTCTTTACGAGTTGCATGGTGATCGTGCTTCCTCCACGTGCAAAGCGTTTCACTTGCAGGTCGTAAATCAATGCTTCCCGTAGGGCATCGGGCAGGAAACCGCGATGGTAAAAGAATGCTCCATCTTCACTTTGCATAACGGACATTCTTAGGATGGGTGAAATGCTATCCAATGGTGTAAAGTGTTTGCACGAGGGACCAATAGGAAAAGTCCGCACCGGTATTCCATTCTCATAAGCTGTATAAATGAACTCGCCGGACATTTTGGAGAGTGAAGTGGCTCCATAGCTTGTGATGCGGAAGTCTTTCTCTTTCAGTCCGGATTCCAGTTTGAGACTATCTAGTTGTGCAAAATCAATATCTAATAGAAAATGATAGGCCAACTCGCCACTTGTTTTTATGCCTTCCAGATTGCTGAATAATCCTTTGGGGAGAGCTGAACAGATCATCTGCCGGAAACCAGGATTTGTTGACCGCAGCAGTGAAATGCCAGTTTCCTTTCTCTTTCTCGGCTCGCAAATAAGGATGAAACTGGAGTTTGTTGAAATCAACGATGGTCGTGCTATCCAGTTCGAGTGAGTGCCCGCTAATGTTCATCTCGTAACAGAGTTGTCCACGATCGAGATGAATTACTTCAGGAGAGAGGGCTTTATGAAATACGTCAAGTCCGTTCACTCTCGCTTTTCCTTTGAGGAGCAGTTGATTGGATGCACGCTTATCTTTAGTCATATTATAAGATAGGGTGTCGAAAGTGACTTCTGCTCCAAAACGGCGGGTAATATAAGGTAGTGAGATTTTCTTTTCGGGGCAAAGACAGATGCTTTTAATGTATAGTCTCTTCTGTTTAGTTCGCCGGTGGCTTCCCATAGTTGTTGAGGCAGTGTATCTTCTTTTATCTGAATGGTTGATTGGAAATGATTGTTCTCAATAATAAAAGAAGGAATGTTGACTGCAACGAAATTACTATCTTTACGTTCGGTTATATTGATTTGCCTGAGTTGCCCGTTTTCAGGCAGGAAACCGTAAATGAGGTTTAATATCCGGTCAATACGGTTGGCATAGTCACTTTCTATGACAGGTTGGGGTTCTGCTTCTTGTTGCCGTTTAAAGAACAGGAAATCGTAGTTAGCTATGCTATCATACTTGATGAAGTTGATTGCCAGGCCATTCATAAGCACATTCCGTACTTCGATTTCTCCTTTTAGCAATTCCCAAAAACTTAGTTTTACATTGACGGATTGTAATGTCAGGAGGGTATCGCGTTGGTTGGGAACAATATAAAGTCCTTGTAAAGCCACTTCATTGCAGCCTTTCATTCGTAACTCCTGATAATGAATTTGTAGACCGTATGTTTGTTCGGCACGTGTAGTTCGTTTGTCAACGATATGGCATAAAATGACATTGCGGAATGCAAAGAGACAAATAAGGCCGGTAAGCAAGATACCGATAGCCGATAGAATGATAATTCTTTTTTTGTTGGACGTTTCCATCTTCTTTTTCTTGATATGATAATCGCTGCAAAGGTAGATAATAATTCGGGCAACAAGCGGAGTATTTTCCCATTTTTAGAGTTATATTCATCAGTAGAAAGAAGAAAATGCGAAAAAAATGGTTAGTTGTTCGCTTTTAAGCGTACAACTGTTCGTTTTCGTACACCGTTCTGTTTTATGATTTCCTTGATTATTAGCTAGTTATCGTTTTGGCACGCTCGTTGCATCTCTATAGTCGCAAGCGGACAACGAAAAAATGAAAAAACTTCAGAAGGTTGCAACCGTTTGAGACGCTTGATCCGTCTAATAAACAGAAGAACAAAAACAGAATGTTGAACAAATAAAAAATATACAATTATGAAGACTACAGTATTATTCAGAATGATCGTTTTAGTTGCTATGGTATTTGCAGGAATCGCTAATACAACAGTGAAGGCACAGGGTAATAACTTCATTACTAATGAAGAGAAAAGTAGATGAACTTGTAGTATCGAAGGTGATTTACAGACTCGATGGTTCTCTCTATCGTCACATGAAATATGATTTTACTTATGATGATCAAAAGAGAATGTCCTCCAAAGAAGCTTTCAAATGGGATGCTTCTACTGAAAAATGGATACCGTACTTTAAAATTGATTATACTTATTCATCTAATGAAATCACTTTGGTATATGCACGCTGGAATGACTCTCACAGAGCTTACGACGCATCTGTTGAAAAGAGCGTTTATGAACTGAACGACGCTAATATGCCGGTTGCTTATATGAACTATAAATGGAATGACTATAAATGGATTGAAGAATCCGCTGCTAGCTGGGCTATGAATGTATCTACTCCGGCAACTAATGAAGCAACTCTGCTGACTGCCAGCAGATAAAAATAAATCGGAGTTGTGAAACTCCTTCTCTCTCTTTTAATTTAACTACATTAAAAATGGTGGATTTCCTTATGGGATAATCCACCGTTCTGTTTTTCTAATGAACAGTTACGATTAGCTTTTGTAACTCTTCAATATCTATTTAACGAGTGGTAGATATTCTCCATAACCTTCCTCTTTCATTTTATCTTTCGGGATAAAACGAAGTGAAGCGCTATTGATGCAATAGCGTAATCCACCTTTCTCTTTCGGCCCATCTGTGAATACGTGTCCCAAATGAGCATCTCCGGTTTTACTGCGTACTTCCGTACGTATCATGCCGTGCGAAGTATCTTTCTTTTCTGCGATTAGATCTTTTGAATCGGTTGGGAAAAGCTTGGCCCCGCAACTGAATCAAACTTGTCGGTAGAGACAAACAGAGGTTCTCCGGTAGTAATATCCACATAAATGCCGGGACGATGCTCATTCCAGTATTTATTGTGGAAAGCAGGTTCAGTGGCATTCTTTTGGGTTACGGCATATTGTTCCGCCGACAATTCCTTACGAAGGGTTGCATCATCCGCTTTTTGATACGCTTTAGCTTTCGGCGCATTCGCTTTGCGTGCCATTTCGAATAAAGCGGGATTGATATGGCAGTATCCACCCGGATTTTTATCCAGATAGTCCTGGTGGTAAGTCTCTGCCGGATAGAAATTTGTCAATGGCTTTACTTCTAGGACGATAGGAGTTTTATATTGCGCGGATAATAGTTGAATCGCCTGCTTGATGACAGGGAGATCTTCTTTATCTACATAATAAATTCCGGTTCTATACTGCGTTCCCCGGTCATTACCTTGCTGGTTGAGGCTGGTAGGATCGATTGTCTTGAAATATAGATCGAGCAGTAAATTCAAATCTACCGTTTTCGGATCATAAACCACCTTTACTGTTTCGGCAGCATTGGTTTTTCCTGAACAGACCTGTTCATAACTCGGATTGGCAACATTACTGTTGGCATACCCTACCTGAGTATTTTCTACTCCTCGAATTTGTTTCAGGAAATGTTCTGTCCCCCAGAAACATCCTCCCGCAAAATAGATTTCTGCTTGATTCTTCATTGGTTTAGCAACTCCTAAAAATGTATTACTAATCATTACAATCACTAGGAGGATAAAATACTTCATATCCGTTAGTTCTTTCTATAATAACGAATGAACCAACGGATATGTTTTAAGGAACTACTATACTAAACTCAACTTTATTTTTTTTCATTCAATGACCTGTCCTTTGTAGAAATCCAGAATTTTAGTCCGGAACAGGTAGTCATATTTTGCCTGCAACTTATCCGAAAGAGCTTTCGTCAGATTAAGTTTGGCTTCATTGTATTCCACAAAGGTAGCCTTGCCGTTATTGAACTTCTCACTCATCAGGCGGAAAGATTCTTCGTTGGCTTTTACTGCCACTTCACTGGAGTTGTATTTACTTTCTGCTGCCAGAGCATTGTACCAGGCTTGCTGAATTTCTTTATAGAGTATTTGTTTTACTGTTATCCAACTTCAAGGATAAATCTATTTGTTGCAAACGAGCGGTGCGTACCCGGTTTCTTGTGGCAAAACGGTTGAAGATTGGCACGCTCAAATTAAATCCTATATATTTATTCAGATTGTTTTTCATCTGACTGCCGAAGCTGCTCTCTGATCTTCCGCTAACCGTATAATAATTACTTCCCAGACCGGCACTGAAAGAGAGTTGTGGATAAAACGCACTTTGGGCAATACGAATACTATTAAGACTACCTTGTAAACGATATTCTGCAGCCTTAATGCTTGGTTTGTAAGTAAGCGCCTGTGTATATATGTCATCCGGCGGAGTGAGAGATTCGAACTCTAATTCTTCCTTAGGGCTTTCGAGTACAAATCCTTCAGGCGTGGGTAATTCCAAGAGTTGGGTGAGATCCAGTAAGGACAGTTTGTACGTATTGTCTGATTGTACAGCAGTCATTTCATCCTGTGCAACACGGGCTTGTGCTTCGGCCACTTCAGAAGAGGATGCCTTACCCACTCCCTGAAGACCTTGAATACGTTTTAACTGGTCTTTGCTTAAATCGACCTGATTATGAGCAATCTTACTTAATTCTTGATTGAATAAAACCTGTAAATAAGCCGAAGTGACATTGATTGCAATATCCTCTCTGGCTTTATTCAAATCTTCTATAGCAGCTTTTAAATCCAGTTTGGCAAGTGAATATTGGTTGGACAATTGCAAACCGGTAAATATAGGTACGTTTGTTCCCAAGCTGAAACTGGTATTGGCGCTGTTGATGTCACTATACGAGTTGTCTATCGGAGAAGCGGTACGACCCCAACTCCAGTTTTGGCTGGCACTACCGCTCAGATTCGGAAGGCGTGCCCATTTAGTAGTGTTTACACTCACTTTGCCTGCTTCGACATTATTGGCCGATTGACGGATTTCTATATTATGTTCAATGGCATAGTCGATACATTGCCGCAGCGTCCACGCTTGCGAAGAGTTGTTCTGTGCCTGAATGGAGGTGATTCCGACTCCGGCAAGCAGAAGGGCTGATATGGTTTTACGAATTATTTTCATCGGATTCAATTATTTATCTTTTTTCTCTGCACCACGTATTTTGTCCTGAACGGTTACCCCTTTCTTGATTTCTATCTTGATTCCATCACTCATACCGGCAGTCACCTGTGTACGCTGGAACTTTTGTTCGGGCACTGAATCTGTCATGATGTACACAAATGTAGAGTCACCACTAAATTCAACAGTGCTTTCGGGCACTGCCAATACCTGATTGGCTTTTTGTAATACGATTTCCGCATTAGCCGAATATCCGGAACGAATCTGAACAGAATCCGGAATGGTAATCGCAGCCTTGATTTCAAACTGGTTGGCTCCATTGGTTTCCACCTTTCGGAGATATATTCCAGAATGGCATTGAAAGTCAGATTTTGTAAAGCTCCGATGGTCAGCTTGATTGGCATTTGTTCGTGGATACGTCCCACTTCTGTTTCATCAATATTACCGCGGAAAATCATATCGTTCATGTTGGCTACCGTAGCAATCGTGGTTCCATCATTGAACGTATTACTCATAATCACCGAATTACCAGCTTTTACAGGTACGTCCAGGATTAACCCGTCAATGGTAGAGCGAATCATCGTGCTACTGAAAGAGGCACTGTTTTTGGTAATTCCTTCTTTTACGATTTCCAGATTGTCTTTGGCCGTCTGTCTCTCTTCGCGAGCCTGTTTCAAAGCCACTTCACTTTTCTCGTATTCCTCCCGGCTAATTAACTGACCGTCATACAACTTCTTCACACGGGCGAAATCCGTTTCTGCCTGGGTTGCATTAATTTCTGCCAGGCGCACACGGCTTTCTGCAGAATTCAGTTGTCCGAGTTCAGGGATTACTTTTACTTTGGCAATAACTTCCCCTTTTCTTACAGCTTGTCCGGCTTCTTTATATACTTCGTCGATAATACCCGAAATTTGCGGTTTGATTAAAATTTCGTCTCTCGGTTCCACCTTTCCGGTAGCTACTGTAGTTTTTTGGAGGTCAGTCATTTCCGGTCTAACTGTTTCGTACGTGATTACCTTAGGCTTGGATTTCTGATAAAGGAATACGAATGTTCCGACAAGAATGATAGCAATGACTACCAATAATGTGATTTTCAGATACTTTTTCATGATTTTATTTATAATTTTATTATTTACGATTGATGATTGAAACTAAACTCCTCACATATCCAGATAACTGTTCCACTTCCTTATTCATCCCGAATCGCCTCAATCGGTTTGATAGCCATGGCCCGGTAAGCAGGTGCCAGACCTGCCAACATTCCCAGTGCGATTAGAAGGGCACAAGTACCGATTGCCAGTCCGAAAGTAACTTGAAAACGGGTGTCCCCTCCGTCAGCGTTGGCTCCCATCTCTACAAGTTGCAACACCATGACGGCAAAGGATATTCCACACATTCCTGCAATGGTGGTAAGTACCATACTCTCTGATAGAATTTGTTGCAGAATATCTTGCGGTCGTGCACCGATCGCCCGGCGGATACCGATTTCAGTGGTACGTTCTTTAACGGTCACCATCATAATATTGGATACTCCGATGGCACCTGCCAGCAAAGTTCCCAATCCTACCATCCAAACAAGTATGTTGATACCGGTAAACAGGTTATCGACCATAGAGAACATAGCTTCGGCATTCAGGCACATAACAGCCTGTTTGTCATCCGGGGAGATATAATGTGCGGCTTTAATGACCTGTTCCATTTTGGGTTGTATTTCAGACACTTTGACTCCATGCTTCGCAGTGAAACAGATCACATCAATTCGTCCTCCCAGATTATATGTTTGCTGCATCGTAGTGAAAGGAAGAGTGACGGCCTCCGAAGCCCGTCCCTGTATATTCATGTCCCCTTCGGAAGAAGACATGCCAATCACTTGATAATAAATGCCATCTACTCTTACATATTTGCCACACGGGTCTTCTCCCGGTTTGAAAAGACTTTCATAAATTCGTTTTCCGATGACACATACTTTGCGTGCTTCCTTTATATCCACCTCATTGATGAACCTGCCGTATGCCATTTCCTGTGATTCAATGTGGAGATAATCCGGATACAATCCTTTCACGCTACAATCATATTTCTTATCTTCGTATACGGCTTTGGAACCCCAACGGGCTACGGACGGAGTAATGATCTCCACCTCTTTCACTTGGGAGCGAAGACGGTCAATGTCGGTAGATTCCAGATTCCACCATCTCCCTTTGCGGAAGCCTTTGTAAGCCTCGCCCGTTCTTTGCGAGACAAGGAAACCAGAATTGGTGGCAAATCCTTCAAAGTTCTTTTTCATCATGTCCTCCAATCCTTGCCCGCCGCCGATAAGGGCTACGAGCATGAAGATTCCCCAGAAAACACCGAATGCCGTCAGCAGGCTTCTCGTTTTATTTCTTGTAATGGTAATGAGGATTTCCTCACAGGTATCCATGTCTATTCTCATAGTCTTAATCTGCTCTAAGTGCTTCGATCGGTCGGATGCTAACTGCTTTTCGGGCAGGGAATAATCCGGCTAACGTACCAGCTATTATTAATGTGAGTGTAGCCTGTATGGCGATTCTTATATCTACTGTCGGATTCAGGAAAACGGTTTCCGTCCACATTCCGGTGTCCATGGTCTGATTGCCGAAAGCGCTGTTCATCCATTCGGTCACTCCGATACCGGCTACCATGCCGATATATCCGAATATGGTGGTGATGGTGACGCTCTCTACGATAATCAACCAGAGAATGGAAAGCGGTTTGGCTCCCAAAGCCTTACGAATACCAAACTCGCGGGTACGTTCTTTGACGGTAATCAGCATGATGTTGGAAACTCCAACGATTCCGCTAAGTAACGTAAAGATGCCGATTACCCAGATGGCGATACGCAGCATGCCCGAACCTTTCTGCTGTTGCAGATAGTTGGTAAACCGGTTCCATATCCAGATAGCACTGTGGTCCGTTGGGTCAAACCGATGGTTGGCTCCCAATACTTTGCGGTAATGGGCTTCAAAAGCCTCATTGGCCTCTACTGTTTCCAGATTTTTGGTAGTCATGACCAGGTTATTCAGTTTGTCTCCTTTATTATAAATCGTTTGCAGAGTGGTAAAGGAATGTAGGCATCGCTGTCTCCGCTATCTCCTTTATCATTATAAAGACCTACTACGATAAACCACATTTCCGGCGTTGACAAACTGTCCGATTGGCTCGGTATGAGTCTTGTTAAAAAGGATTTCTGCTGTTTTCTTATGAAGCACAATAACTTTCCGGCGTTCCTTGATATCGATTTCATTGATAAAACGTCCTTCGAAAAGCTTCGACTTCTACCTCTGTATGATTGGGATATACGCCGGAAAGGTTCAGGCTGACGTATTCTTGTCCGAAACTAAGATTAACGCCTCCCTGCCACACGGTTGCTCCGGTGATGACATGATTCGGGAAATAATGACTGGTAGCATCCATGTCTTTATTGTCCAGTTGCACCCGTCTTCCTTCCTTCAGACCGTCGTATGATTTACTGGTCCATCCCGGAAAAATCTTGATGGAGTTCATGGCACGTTCGGAAGCCGATTGCTCGAATGCGTGGATCAGTCCGTTGCCTGCACCTAGTAGGACGATAAGCATAAAGATTCCCCATGCCACGGCAAATCCTGTGAGAAAAGTTCTTAGCTTGTTGCGTTTGATGGTACTATATATTTCTTGCCAGATGTCAATCATGATAATGTTTGTATAGTGGTGGATTTTAGATTATTTCATGATACCGTCTTTTCCGAAAGGAAGCGTCATGGTCGATATTATCTTCAATACGTTCGATGATTCCATCTTTGATATGTATAATCTTGTCTGTCTGGTTGGCGACTCAACTTTCGTGGGTGACAACGACAATCGTCATTCCCAGTTTATGAAGATCTTTCAGAATCTGCATCACTTCCGCAGAAGTTTTGCTGTCCAAAGCTCCTGTTGGTTCATCTGCCAGAATGATTTGTGGTTGGGTGATTAAAGCGCGGGCGATGGCTACACGTTGTTTCTGACCGCCACTCATCTCATTTGGCATATGGTGTGCCCAGTCTTTCAGTCCCAGTCGGTCGAGATATTCCAAGGCAAGCGCATTTCGTTTTTTGCGACTTATACCCTGGTAAAATAAAGGAAGTGCTACATTCTCTACGGCATCTTTAAATGATATCAGGTTGAATGACTGGAAAATAAATCCGATCATACGGTTTCGATACTCGGCGGCTTTCGTTTCGCTCAAGTCCTTGATAAGTACGTTGTTCAGATAATAATCCCCCGTATCGTAGTTATCGAGTATTCCTAATATGTTTAGTAAAGTTGATTTCCCAGACCCGGATGCTCCCATGATAGAAACAAATTCCCCCTGTTCAATGTTGAGATTGATACCTTTAAGTACATGGAGAGGCGCTCCGTTGTTGTAGGTCTTGTTGATATTCGTTAGTTGTATCACAATTTTCTTTATTAAGTTTCTGTTTTCTGATAATTTTCTACTATTAGACGTGCGAAAGATACGAAAAGTTGCAAACAGGTTGAACTTTTTAAAACATTTTGTAGACTCAATCTTCTTTACGTAATTTGTTGTGCAGTAAACTTTATAATTAACTAACCCTTTTAAATAAAGTATCATGAATTCAAACATGGAGAAACCCTACGTAGTAGGTATTGACATAGGCGGAACAAACACCGTCTTTGGGATTGTAGACGCACGCGGAACTATTATTGCCAGCAGTTCAATCAAAACATCTGGTTACCCTACAGTAGAAGAATTCGCTGATGAAGTGTGTAAAGTCTGCTTCCGTTGATTATTGCTAATGGTGGTGTTGATAAGATCAGAGGTATCGGTGTCGGTGCTCCTAATGGTAACTATTATACCGGAACTATTGAATTTGCTCCGAACTTGCCTTGGAAAGGAATTCTTCCGTTGGCTGCTATGTTTGAAGAAAGACTGGGTATCCCCACTGCTTTGACAAACGACGCAAACGCTGCTGCTATCGGTGAAATGACTTACGGTGCTGCCCGTGGTATGAAAGACTTTATCATGATTACACTGGGTACTGGTGTGGGTAGCGGTATCGTTATCAACGGTCAGATGGTTTATGGTCATGACGGTTTTGCAGGTGAATGGGACACGTTATCGCCCGTCGCGATGGTCGTGTTTGTGGTTGTGGTCGTAAAGGTTGTCTGGAAACTTACTGTTCGGCTACCGGTGTAGCTCGCACAGCCCGTGAATTCCTTGCTGTCCGTACGGATGCTAGCTTGCTTCGTAACATTCCTGCAGAAAACATCACTTCAAAAGATGTGTATGATGCAGCTGTACAAGGTGATAAACTGGCACAGGAAATCTTTAACTTTACAGGTAACATCTTGGGTGAAGCACTGGCAGATGCTATTGCATTCTCCAGCCCTGAAGCAATTGTATTGTTTGGTGGTTTGGCTAAGTCCGGTGACTATATCATGAAGCCAATTCAGAAAGCAATTGATGATAATATCCTGAATATCTACAAAGGCAAGACTAAATTGCTTGTTTCCGAACTGAAAGATTCTGACGCTGCTGTACTGGGCGCCAGTGCATTGGTTTGGGAACGGAAAGATTTGAAAGAATAACATTTCATTATTATAATAAAGGTAATGAAGCCTCGGGAGTTTATGACTTTCGGGGCTTTGTTTTATTTAGTCCTTTCTGACGTGTACGGCTTATTCAGACAAAGGGTTATTCTCACCGAAGTGAGAAAATATTCTTATACCTTTGAGGAATTATTCTCATTGCAATGAGATTTTTTTCTCATAGGCATGAGAATGTTTGAGAAAATATACAATAAAAAAGGGAACCTCATAATGAAGTTCCCTTTTTTATTTCGAATCGAAAAGTTCGGCTTATTAGTTAGCTCTTTTTTCTTTGATTCTAGCTTTCTTACCAGTAAGAGCGCGCAGGTAGTACAATTTAGCGCGACGTACTTTACCTACCTTGTTCACTTCGATGCTATCGATAGCCGGTGATTCGATTGGGAAAATTCTTTCTACGCCTATAGTACGACATTTTACGTACAGTAAAACGTTTCTTGTCTCCGTGACCGGCGATTTTGATAACAACACCACGGTACAACTGTACACGTTCTTTGTTACCCTCGATAATACGATATGCTACTGTTACAGTGTCTCCTGCTTTGAAGCTCGGGTGCTGTTTTCCGGTAGCAAATGCTTCTTCTGCAATTTTAATTAAATCCATTGTTGTTATTATTAAATTGTTTCATCGTTACAACGCAACATACCAAGTATCTCTTCTCTTGACAGCGATTGCGCGAAAGCGGTGCAAAGTAACGAATTATTTGCCAGATAGCCAAATGTTATTTGGATATTTGTGGCATATCTAAAAATAGCGAACATGAAACAGACTTATGTAAAGTATCTGATGGTGGCGACGTTTGCAGGAGGCTTCCTGTTTACTTCCTGCCGGACCGCACGCGAGACTACGGCACAGTACGAAGTAACCAAAGTAGAGGGTAGCATGATAACGATTGATTCTGTTTGGGACACCATTCAACGCGAAAGCTGCCGAAATCTTAAAGCCTTATAAGGAAAAGGTGGATGCGATGATGTATGAAGTCATCGGCACCAGTGCGATGAAAATGGACAAAGGAGGTCCCGAAAGTTTACTTTCCAACCTTGTTGCAGGTGTTTTGCAGCAAGCGGCTGTTCAGGTGTTGGGGAAACCTGCTGATATGGGATTGGTAAATATGGGCGGCTTGCGTAATATCTTGCCCGAAGGAGATATCACGGTAGGCGATGTGTTTGAAATTCTTCCTTTTGAGAATTCTCTTTGCGTACTGACTATGAAAGGAACAGACTTGAGACGTCTTTTTGAAGCGATTGCATCTCTGCACGGAGAAGGAGTGAGCGGTATCCGCCTTGAAATCACCAAAAATGGAAAGTTGCTGAACGCCTTTGTCGGTGAAAAACCACTAAAGGATGACCAGCTTTACACGGTGGCCACTATCGACTATCTGGCAGATGGAAATGGACGGATGGATGCTTTCCTGCAGGCAGAAAAGAGAGTATGCCCCGAAGACGCAACCTTACGCGGACTATTTCTTGATTATGTACGCAAACAGACTGCCGAAGGCAAAGCGATTACCTCCAAACTGGATGGACGTATTACCATAAAATAAAAAGGAGAATCTAAAAATATTGAATATGAAAAGAATTCAGATATTATTCCTGTTATGTCTTGCATTGAGCTTTACTTTCTCAATTTTTGCGCAGGATAAGGATACCAAAGAAGTGATTATTTTACAAACAAGCGATGTGCATAGTCGTATCGAACCTGTCAATCAGAAGGGGGACGAATACTATAATAAAGGTGGTTTTCTTCGCCGGGCTGCTTTTCTCGAACAGTTCCGCAAGGAGCATAAGAATGTGCTGCTTTTCGACTGCGGAGATATTTCTCAGGGAACACCTTATTATAATATGTTCCGCGGAGAAGTGGAAGTTAAACTAATGAATGAAATGGGTTACGATGCTATGACTATCGGTAACCATGAGTTTGATTTCGATGTGGATAATATGGAACGTATTTTCAAGATGGCTAATTTCCCGGTTGTTTGTGCCAACTATAATCTGGATGCTACGGTATTGAAAGATATAGTTAAACCCTACGTCGTTCTTGAGAAATATGGTTTGAGAATTGGTGTGTTTGGCCTTGGAACCCAACCCGAAGGGATGATTCAGGCTAATAAATGCGAAGGAGTCGTTTATGAAGATCCTATCCGCGTATCCAACGAAATAGCTGCTTTGTTGAAAGACGAAGAAGGTTGTGATTTGGTAGTATGCCTGTCTCATCTGGGCATTCAAATGGATGAACATCTGGTTGCCGGAACACGCAATATCGACGTGATTCTGGGCGGGCACTCTCATACATTTATGAAAAAAACATACTTGAATATGGACGGAAAAGAGGTGCCTGTTATGCACACGGGAAAAAATGGTGTTCGTGTAGAGCCGTCTCGATTTGACTTTGAAACATAAATGAAGATAATCCCTCAATAGTAACGCTTTTATTCCTTATTGCGGGTAAACACGGTTTCAAGTCCGGCGCAGAATGCTACAACCGTTGAACCTCTGCTGGTGTATAAAGCCCTTCAGGACAAAGACTGCCGGCACTGGGTTGATTCGGTTATGGATAAGCTTTCCTTTAAAGAAAAGGTAGGGCAGTTGTTCATCTATACCATTGCCCCGGTAGATACCAAACGAAACCTGGAACTGTTGCGCGAAGTAATCGACACCTATAAAGTGGGCGGACTTCTCTTTTCCGGTGGGAAGATGCAAAATCGGTTGAACTGACAAACCGGGCGCAACGGCGGCAAAAGTCCCTTTGATGATTACCTTTGATGGAGAATGGGGACTGGTAAATGCGTTTGCGTGGTATGCCTGTTTTTCCACGGAATATGGTATTGGGATGTATCCGTGACAACAAGCTGCTCTATGAATACGGGCGTGAAGTTGCTCGTCAATGCCGACAGATTGGAGTACAGGTCAACTTTGCTCCGGTGGCGGATGTGAATATAAATCTGAAAATCCCGTAATCAATACCCGTTCTTTTGAGAAGATCCGATACAGGTGACTGATAAGGTTATCGCTTATGCTTCCGGTTTGGAAAGTGGAGGGGTTTTATCTGTGTGTAAACATTTTCCCGGACATGGAGATACCGATGTTGATTCGCATAAGGCGCTTCCGGTACTTCCTTTCACTCGTGAGCGTCTGGACAGTGTGGAACTTTATCCTTTTAAAGAAGCCATCCGTGCCGGATTGGGCGGTATGATGGTAGGACATTTGCAAGTTCCGGTGATAGAACCGATTGGTGGACTTCCGTCTTCCTTGTCCCGCAATGTCGTATACGATTTGCTGACAGATGAACTGGCGTTCAAAGGACTCATATTTACAGATGCGCTTGCCATGAAAGAGTGGCGGGAAATGGAAATGTCAGTTTGCAGGCTTTGAAAGCTGGTAATGACATGGTATTGTCTCCCCGAAACTTGAAGGAAGAGATACCGGCCGTACTGGAAGCCATTGAAAAAGGAGAGTTGACCCGCGAAGATATTGAAAGCAAATGTCGTAAGGTCTTGACTTATAAATATGTGTTGGGACTGAAGAAAAAGTCGTATGTACAATTATCCGGTCTGGAACAACGGATTAACAGTCCGCAAACGCGTGATTTGGTTCGCCGGTTGAATTTAGCGGCAATAACAGTTCTGAACAACAAGAATCATATTCTCCCCTTGCATACAGACAAAGAGCAGACGATTGCATTGCTCGAGGTAGGAGATCCCGGAGAAACTGATGCGTTGGCGAAACAACTTTCCCGCTATACGTCTTTGGCTCGTTTTTCCCTTCGTGCCAATCAGACGAAAGAGGAAAATCAGCGGTTGCGTGATTCTTTGTCTACCTATAAACGGATTATTGTAGCCGTCAGTGAACAGCGGCTGGCTCCTTATCAGCCTTTCTTTGCTAAGTTTGTTCCCGAAAGCCCGGCCATTTATCTGTTTTTTACTCCCGGGAAGATGATGTTGCAGATTCAGCGCGCGGTGGCTCATGCTTCGGCGGTGGTGCTGGGACATAGCTATAGTAGTGACGTGCAGCGCCAGGTGGCAGATGTGCTATTTGCCAAGGCATCTGCAGACGGACAGTTGTCGGCAAGTCTGGGAGAACTGTTTCCAACGGGAGCAGGAGTGACTATTACCCCTAAAACGCCGTTGCATTTCGTTCCGGAAGAATACGGGCTTTCCTCTGCTCATCTAAAACGGATTGATTCCATTGCATTGGATGGTATTCATCAGGGAGCCTATCCCGGTTGCCAGGTGGTGGTGCTGAAAAACGGTCATATTATGTTCGACAAGGCTTTCGGTACTTATACGGGTAAAGGAAGTCCTCGTGTCGAATCTACGAATATCTACGATCTGGCTTCCCTTTCAAAAACGACGGGCACCTTGCTTGCCATTATGAAACTCTACGATAAGGGACGTTTTAATCTGACAGATAAAATTTCGGATCATTTGCCGTTTTTGCAACGTACTGATAAGAAAGATATAACGATTCAGGAAATTCTGTATCATCAGTCCGGTTTACCTTCCTGGATTCCTTTTTATCAGGAAGCTATTGACAAGGATAGCTATGATGGAAGATTGTTCAGCGCACGTAAAGATATCCACCATCCGGTACAGAGTGGTACGACTACGTGGGCGAATCCGAAATTCAAATTCAAGAGTGAATATATTTCTCCGGTCAAGACCGGTGATTATACTGTTCAGATCTGTGACAGTTTGTGGTTAAACCGTTCTTTCCGAAAGGTCATAGAAGAGAAAATTGCAGAAGCTCCGTTAAAGCAGAAGCGCTATGTATATAGTGATGTCGGATTTATACTCTTTGGAATGTTGGTGGAACAACTGGCCGGTATGCCTATGGAAGCCTATTTGCAACGTGAGTTTTATGAGCCGATGGGGTTGGAACATACAGGTTACCTGCCTTTACGCCGTTTTGCCAAATCGGAAATTGTCCCTTCCAACAAAGACCGTTTCTTGCGTAAAGAGACTTTGCAGGGATTTGTGCATGATGAGGCTTCCGCTTTCTTTGGCGGATTGGCCGGAAATGCCGGACTTTTCTCTACTGCCCGTGATGTAGCCCGCGTTTATCAGATGTTGCTGAATGGAGGAGAAATAGATGGTCAACGCTATCTAAGCAAAGAAACCTGTCAGTTGTTTACTACGGAAACTTCAAAGATCAGCCGGCGTGGCTTGGGCTTTGACAAACCGGATGCTGATGATCCGAAGAAAGGAAATTGTGCTCCTGCTGCACCTGCCGAAGTGTACGGTCATACCGGCTTTACCGGTACATGTGCATGGGTAGATCCGGTCAATGAACTGGTTTATGTATTTCTGAGCAACCGGATTTATCCGGACGTAACAAATCGCAAACTGAACCAACTGCATTCGTGAGCGAATACAGGGAGCTATTTATGATGCGATGAAGAAAAAAAAAAGAAAGGTAAAAGGTGCCTATATTAAAAGCTACCTTTTACCTTTTTATTATTAACGTAATATTCTGATAGTTGTCAGCCAGTCTTAGAAGGATACACCCAGGCGGAAGCCGAAGTTGTTCAGTCCGTCTACACTGTAATGCAGTACATCAGCCTTGTTGGTACCATAGCTGTAGTACAGAGCAAAGTGCAGACCCGGTCCGTAAACCCAAGGGAATACATTGATACCCAGCATAGAATCCCCAACTGTTTTCTCTTGCTTCCAGCATGCTGAAATTAGAGCGGATTTTAGCATATTCAGCACCTAATTTAGCACTGACGTATGGTTGAAAGGCTCCACCGCGATTAACGTGCAGCAGCACCGAAAGGCAATTGGAAAATGGTATGTTGCTGATCGGTAGTCACTTCACCGGCGCCCATTTGGAAGGTTTCGCGACCTACATATTCGTGGTTGCTGTGATAGTTTAGGAAAAGACCCAGACCCAGGTTAGGAGTAACGAAATAACCACCTTCGAAGTTCATACCCAACCGCTTGCTTTATCAGCAAAATTGTTACTTAGCGGAGCGTTGAACTGCCAGTCGATATTTGCATATCCATTGTCCGATAGCTGTGCCTTAGCCGGCATGGCGAAGGCGATGGCAATAGCCGCCAAGGCTACTACCTTGAAGTATATATTTTTCTTGTTTTCATAACAGTTGTAGTTGTTTATTTGTTAGTAAGATAAGGTGACTGTGTAAATGACTGGTTGACAGCTTCTACTGCAAGAGTACGGTTGATAGCTTTGTAACCAGTTTCAAATCCGGTCAGATAACTTGTCCATACAACAGGCAGTTTTTTACTGTCTCCCTGTTCGGCTTTCAAGTTCACCATTTCTGTCAGGAAGGAGTTGGTGCTATAACTATAAGTTACTGCATACGGGTAGTACCATCCACCACCCCAGTTGCCACCCAGTAGCCAGGGCCAATATCCGGGATAACCCCACCACCATTCAGGTTGTGTGTAGCTGGTGAAATAATAAGTACTTGCGATGTAGCTCACTTGGATACCAAGATCTGCGCTTTCCTGGTCAGCTGCTGCTTCGTAACCTCTAGCTTCCATATTGTCTGTATAAGCTGCCAGAATTTGCTCAGCGCCTTCTCCTTCGAGATATTCCGGTTCTTTACTATCACTGATGACCAGAATCTGTGGTGCCAGATAGAATGTAGGAACTTTGAAATCGGCTTTCTTGTCGTAGTTAGTGTATACCAGATAATTGTCATCCAGTTTACCCATGTCCGGGTCTTTTTCGCAAGAAGCGAGTGCAAAGACCGCCAATAAAATAGGAATTAATTTCTTCATATCTTTATAATGTTTAGGTTATATAAAAATCACGCCCAGGTACCTTGGGCTTTTGATACAAACAACAAGAAAGGTGGAAAAAGGTTCGCGTGGAAATTTCTTTTGCCGGAAAATTAACATATTTCTTTGCCGGCGGAAAGAAAACGGTGAGCGCTCTGCCCTATTATCAGGGAGTTTGCTCACCGTTTATTTACAGATATTTATTTGAAAAATCCGTTTATTAAAACAGAGGTTTTAGTAGATCCGGTATTTCTACCTTATCAAGTTCCAGTTCAGTTACCCGTTGTTTACCCAATTGAGTCAGATGGAAATACATCTGTCTCCGGTCTTCACTTCCGAGTGATCGGACGATTAGTCCTTTTTCTTCCAGTATCCGCAGCATTTTGGATGTGTGTGAGGGGCTTAGTTCGGTTTGTTTAGACAGGTTGGTAGCCGTCACTTTGTCCGAAGCCTCTTTAAGGGCACACAATATCATTGCTTCATTAAGCGTTATCTGGTACATTTTTTCAAATGCTGTTTCAAAGTTTCCCATTGCTTTGAATACATCACGCATTGCACATATTGTTTTCATACCTTATTTAAATATTTCATTTGTTCATTTTTTAAATAAATAGATTAACGTTTGCGTTATCCGCCCGTTCCATATACGTTGCTACGCCGCCAATGGTCACCTCGTCCAGGAGTTCTTCTTGTTTGACTCCATCACGTCCATTGACATCTGGCAAGCAATAAATTCCACACCGTTTTCCAGCGCTTGCTGGCGCAGGGATTCCAGTGAATCAATCCCTTTTTGTTTATGATATACCGCATCATTTTTCCGCCTATTCCGCCCATACTCATCTTAGAAAGTTTCAGCTTTTGGAGCTGGAAGGGAGCATCATGCCGAACATTTTTCCAAAGATATCTTTTTCGGTTTCCGGCTTATGCAGCTTCTTGATAACGTTCAGTCCCCAGAACGTAAAGAAGATGGTGACTTTCTGCCCGTAGCTGCTGCGCCGTTTGCTAGTACAAAAGTGCAAAGCTTTATCCAAATCATCACTAAACATGATAAAGGTTTTCCTTTGCCCTCACATGAAGTAACAATATTGCACGATTTTGGTTCTCCTTTTCTATGACAACAACAGATTTTCCTCCGGAGCTGTCTTTCGAAATCAGTTGATTGCCCGTTGAACTGCACCATGCGGCAGCATCACGCGGGAATCCCGGATCGGTTGAGGTAATTTCTACCCGTTCGCCTCGAAGCCAGTGTATCCATTGTTTTTCATTTTCAAAATCGTAGGGACATCGTAACCCGCAGGCGTCTACCCGAACTGTTTTAGCGGGGTTGCAAGGGCATCGGCGGTGACGGCAGCCGTGGCAGTAACCGTGGTATCGAAACCTTAGCAACCGCAGGTTGCCCAACTTGGGACTACCTCCTGTTGTTCGGGTGATTCGTCTATTTCATTTCCATTTTCTTCGCGTATGATAAGCAGTGGCAGCCCGATAAGTCTTCAGTCCTCCCGAGATTACGCACCTTGTCAAATCCATGTTGAGTCAATATCCGGTAGGCAAGATAGCCCCGTAGTCCGACAGCGCAGAAGGTATAAATCATTTTATCTTTCGGCAGTTCTAAGCCGGTCACGAAGCTCATCCAGCGGAATATTCACGGCACCCGGTAAGCTGCCTAAAGAATATTCGTCCGGGGTGCGGACATCCAGCAGGAACTTATTTTCCATTTCAATGTCCCGCAACTCTCCAATATACCGGATTGGTTTTGCCGGTAATGATGTCTTCCGCTACATATCCTGCCAGTGCTACCGGATCTTTACTAGAAGAGAACGGAGGAGCATACGCTTGTTCCACTTTCATCAGGTCGTAGATCGTTCCCTCGTGTTTGATGACAAGCGCGAGTTCGTCAATCCGTTTGTCCACTCCGTCGTAACCGACGATTTGCCCGCCGTACAATCTTCCCGTCTTTTTGTCGAAAGTGATTTTGATACTCATCGGCATGGCATCCGGATAGTAGCCGGCATGAGAGGCGGGATGGATGGTAGATGACATATAATCTATCTCTTCCTGGCGCAGGCGCTTGCCGGGTAAACCGGTTGAAGCAACGGTCATGAAAAAAACTTTGCGATTGAAGTGCCGATAGAACCTTCGTAAGGTATTTTTGCCCCGAGAACGTTGTTCTGCAACGATGCGTCCCTGACGGTTGGCAGGTCCGGCAAGATAGTTGAGCCAGGGTTTTCCGGTGATCGGATGGCGGAACTCGATTGCGTCACCGATGGCATAAATCGATTCATCAGACGTTTGCAGGTAATCATTCACGGCAATACTGCGGGTTGATAGTCAGTTCGGCAGCTCGTGCCAGACTGGTTTCCGGGCGTACTCCGATCGACAGGATAACGAGATCGGCAGAAATGGACTGACCATTTTTGAACGTTACTTTCAACTTTTCCTCCCGGCTAAAAGAGGCGACAGCTTGTTCCAGATAAAGATTGACTCCTTTATCCATCAAGTGCTGGTGTACAAGGGATGCCATGGAGAAGTCGATGGGAGCCATCACTTGATTGCCCATTTCCACAATCGACACTTTCGCCCCTGTGTATGTAAGTTTTCCGCCATTTCCAGACCGATAAATCCGGCTCCTACGATAACGGCTTTTCGCGGAGCGTGGCTCTTGATATATTCTTTGATCCGATCTGTGTCGGTGACATTCCTTAACGTGAAGATTCCGCTAAGGTCGATTCCCGGAAGAGGAGGACGTACCGGGGAGGCCCCGGTGGAGATGACTAATTTATCATAGCTCTCCTCATAAGTGTCTTCACTGCTTTGCCGGATGGTCACTGTCTTTCTTTTCCGGTCAATGAAAATCGCTTCGTTTTCTGTACGTACATCCACACGGAAGCGTGTAGAGAAGGCTTCGGGCGTTTGCACGAACAATTTATCCCGTTCCTCTATCACTCCTCCTATATAATAAGGAAGCCCGCAATTGGCGTATGATATGTACTTTCCTTTTTCCAAAAGGATAATTTCTGCTGTTTCATCTACTCGTCTGATTCGGGCAGCAGTGGTGGCTCCTCCTGCAACTCCCCCAATAATAATTATTTTCATCTGTTTATAGTGTAAATAGTTTCCTATGGAAACAACAAACAGGGTCGAAGAAATGTTCATGGATTCAGATAAAAAAACTATATTTGCGCACCCTGTTTTTCATTCTTCTATATTAATGTAGACAATTTGTATGAATAAAATTCTTATTATTGACGATGAAGTCCAGATTCGCAGCCTTTTAGCTCGTATGCTGGAACTTGAGGGCTATGAAGTGTGTCAGGCAGGTGATTGCAAAACTGCCATCAAACAACTGGAAATTCAATCGCCCGACGTAGCTTTATGTGATGTTTTTCTTCCTGATGGAAACGGAGTGGATCTGGTTTTGAATATCAAAAAAATTGCTCCCAATGTAGAAGTGATCCTTCTTACTGCCCACGGCAATATTCCCGACGGGGTGCAGGCTATCAAAAACGGTGCGTTTGATTATATAACGAAAGGAGATGATAATAACAAGATTATCCCTCTCATTAGTCGTGCCGTAGAGAAAGCAAAAATGAATGTCCGTCTCGAAAAACTGGAAAAGAAGGTCGGGCAAATGTACTCGTTCGATTCTATCCTGGGGGAGTCAAAAGTGCTGAAAGAGTCGGTGTCTTTGGCGCAGAAGGTATCTGTGACAGATGTTCCCGTATTGCTGACCGGAGAAACCGGAACAGGAAAGGAGGTCTTTGCGCAGGCTATACATTATAACAGTAAGCGGAGCAAACAGAATTTTGTGGCGGTCAACTGTTCGTCTTTCAGCAAAGAATTGCTCGAAAGCGAGATGTTCGGACATAAGGCTGGTTCGTTTACCGGTGCGTTGAAAGATAAGAAAGGGCTTTTTGAAGAGGCCAATAACGGAACGATCTTTCTGGATGAAATCGGAGAGATGGCTTTCGAATTGCAGGCCAAATTGCTGCGTATTCTCGAAACAGGCGAATATATAAAGATCGGTGATACCAAGCCGACAAGAGTCAATGTGCGTATCATTGCTGCTACCAACCGCAACCTGCAGGAGGAGATCAAAGCAGGACATTTCCGTGAAGACTTGTTTTATCGTCTTTCGGTTTTTCAGGTGCATCTTCCTTCGCTTCGTGAACGTACCGGTGATATCAGAATTCTTGCAACTGCTTTTGCCAAAAGTTTCTCCGAAAAACTTTCGTATGCCATCAATGAGATGACTCCTGCTTTTTGTTAAGCGCTGGAACAACAGCCGTGGAAAGGGAATATCCGTGAGTTGAGAAATGTGATTGAGCGTAGCCTGATTGTTTGCGAAGGTGGACGGCTGGATATCTGCGACCTTCCTTTGGAAATCCAGAACACTCATTATGAATGTTCGGACGATAGTACAGGTCGTTTTGAACTGGCTGCAATGGAGCGCAGGCATATTGCGCGTGTGTTGGAATATACGAAAGGGAATAAAACGGAAGCTGCCCGCTTGTTGAAAATCGGACTTACCACGCTGTATCGGAAGATAGAGGAATATAAAATCTAAATATACATTTTAATCAAGCCACGCACTGGCTTTCGAGAAATTGTTTGGATAGCGAACTGATTAGTTTGTTTTTATCTGTGCTGTGCACAGATAGTGTGAGCCGATGATATGTATTACAGACATATTTTCGTCCATAACCATTTCGGCATATTTGTGTAGTTCCCTTTCAATGATTCGCAGGGTGTCCCGGCTGGCTGTCAGCATCATCGAGATAGATACATTGGATGAGGCCATTGAGATGACATTGATTTGATATTTGTTGATAACTTCCAATATCTTACCCATAAACAAATATCCGGGCAATACATTCAATGAGGTAAAACGTACAAAGGTAGCCGAATCCTGTGAGAGAATGGCCTTGACACTGTTGCCTGTGTCATGGGAAGATATATAGAGGCGTTCTGTTGACAGATCGTGTATATCGGTTAGGCGGATAACTATATTAGAGCGTGCCGCAAGGGTGATACAATCTGCGTAGAGCAGGTGTACTCCGCTGTTAATCAGTTGTTCGGCTTCTATGTAAGTTAGTGAATGTTGTTCTCGCAGACAATTCCGGTTTGCGTAGATATGGTTGATAGGGTGGATAACAGTATTTCGTCCGCTTTGAATAGGGTGGCAAGCACTGTTGCATAGTAATCATTGCGTTGTTCGCTCATGAAGTCTATTTCACCATACACATTCCTGCAAATGGAAAAGGGGCGATAAAATATCTACATTCCGGTTCTCGTCAATGTATTGTTGGATAGATTCCTGAATATATGGGATATCCGGCTTTCTTTCCAGGTTGATCTGTATAAGTTTGCCGGTATCTAATGTTTGGGCACGAAGACCCTGTTGACGTAAGCAATAAGTGAATAAATCACTGGATAATCCGTATACTTCCGCTTTTATCATTTTATCAATCAGTAAATCTGCTTTGTCGTCTACAAGTATATGTATTTTCTTTATGCATTCCAGAATCCGGTTTTAATTTCTCGATTTAGGTGCGAATCTGTAATGAGATGATTGGCAAGGGCACAGCAATATGTTTCGATGGCATTGACTGTGGCATGAGAAGCTTCATCTTCTTCGTGAAACCAACTGATGGAAATAGCCTGTAACCACTCCTGTAATTGTGCCAATATAGGGACTACAGCTACATAAGGATGTTCTTTCTGAACACAATTGATTACTTGCTTCATTTCATCCTCATCTTTAATTTTTCGAATTTACAAACTTTCATTGTTATCTGGTTATTTATTGGTTACTACTCTTTTCAAAATGATATGCCTTTTTTCAAAAGAGAAAGATATTTAAGAATCATTCCTTAGCTTTAGAATATGGTATATCTGTATAAATCAATCTGTTAATGTTGCAATCAATGTTTTTAATACATTTCTTTACTATAAGTAATCTGCTAATACCATACCACATTGGGATATGAAAATAAGATTTCTTATCTTTGTTGCGTAATTGATTGATAAACCAGCAATATTCATTCATTTATGAAACTCTGTATCTAGCTACGCTCAACGAATAGCATCATTTCTAATAAGGCTATTCAGCTATCTGACAGGCAACTACTCGCCTGCCAAAGAGTTTTATATCCATTTTTATAAACTTGCGAAACTGTGTGCTGCTATGGGAATACGGTATGCCGTATCGTGTTATTTTTAAGTTGAGCAATGAATTATACATATAAGCAAATATGGCTCATCAACTTTCCTGTGATGATGAGCATTCTGATGGAACAATTAATCAATATTACCGACGCTATTTTCCTGGGGCATGTGGGAGAAGTCGAACTGGGAGCTTCTGCGCTTGCCGGAATCTACTATTTGGCTGTTTATATGCTGGGCTTCGGATTTAGCATCGGGCTGCAGGTAATGATTGCCCGGAGAAATGGGGAACAACATTATAAAGAGACGGGACGTACATTTTTTCAGGGAGTATATTTCCTGTCGAGGATGGCAGTCATTCTTTGCCTATTGCTCCATTTGGCTTCTACCCTTGATCCTGCGCCGGTTGATAACTTCGGATGAAATTTATCAGGCAGTGATTCATTATCTGGATTGGCGTAGCTTCGGTTTGTTATTCTCATTTCCTTTTTTAGCTTTCCGGTCTTTTCTGGTAGGGATAACAACGACCAAAGCATTGTCCGTGGCAGCTATCATGGCTATCTGTATCAATATTCCTTTTAACTATCTGCTGATATTCAAACTGAATCTGGGTATATCCGGGGCGGCGATGGCTTCTTCTTTGGCAGAGTTCGGAGCTTTTATCGTACTCCTATTATATATGTGGGTGAGGGTAGATAAAGTGAAATATGGGCTGAAGGTCGTTTATGATGGGAAAGTGTTAATAAAGTTGTTGAGGATATCTGTATGGAGTATGCTTCACTTTTTTGTCAGCGTTGCTCCCTGGTTTCTGTTCTTCGTTGCTATCGAGCATCTGGGAAGGACAGAGCTTGCTATTTCCAATATTACTCGTAGTGTTTCTACCGTCTTTTTTGTGATTGTCAACTCTTTTGCATCCACTACTGGTTCATTAGTCAGCAATCTAATTGGGGCGGGGCAGGGGAAGGAACTTTTTCCCGTTTGCCATAAAGTTCTTAGGTTGGGTTATGCCGTGGGGGATTGATAGTTATGGCTCTTTGGGGTAACCAATGGGTTATCGGATTTTATACGAATAACGATAATCTGGTGAGACTAGCTTTCTATCCTTTTATAGTTATGCTGTTGAATTATGCTTTTGCATTGCCCGGATATGTTTATATCAATGCTGTTACCGGTACAGGAAAGACGAAGCTCGCCTTTATCTTCCAGTTAATCACCATTCTTGTATATTTGATTTATCTGTATCTGTTAAGTGAATGTTTTCATGCTTCTCTGACTGTGTATATGACGGCAGAATATTTGTTTGTTATTTTATTAGGGATACAATCTATCATTTACTTAAAGAGGAAATCCAACTAGAATATGTATTTTTGTACTTTCAATGCTTGATACTTTCTCGAAATGACTGAAGATATAAAGAATAAACTTTTGATGTGTGCGGAGATGTATCATCGCGCAGACTTTATACAAAGCGATCCGGTACAGTTCCCTCATCGTTATACGCTGAAACAAGATATCGAAGTCAGCGGTTTGCTGACGGCGATTATGAGTTTTGGCAATCGCAAACAGATCTTGAAGAAAGCGGACGAATTGCACGGGCTAATGGGAGATTCGCCTTATCAGTATGTACTGTCCCTTCAGTGGGAGAGAGATTTCCCATCGGGAGCAACCGGTAGTTTTATCGGATGCTGTCACATGCTGATTTCTATGGATATTTCCAGCGATTATACATTGCTTATACACAGTTTGAAAGTCTGGAAGAAGCCTTGAATACATACCCTGGAATACCTATGGAGAAGTTATGTGCATTTCTCGAAGTTTCTGCCAAAAGTCCTCAAAAGAAACTGAATATGTTTTTACGTTGGATGATTCGTCGGGATTCGGAGGTTGATTTGGGTGTTTGGGAGAGTTTTGATCGCAGGGATTTGATTGTTCCCTTGGATACACATGTCTGCCGGGTAGCTCATTATTTCAAGTTGACGGATGCGGAAACATTTTCTTTGAAAATGCCCGCCAGATAACGGCAGCATTGGCTGAAGTCTTCCCGGATGATCCATGTTTGGGCGATTTTGCCTTGTTCGGATTAGGGGTGAATGGGGAGATTTAATACATAATCCTATAAAATGAAATTTTCGATTATAATCGAGAAAACGTGTTTTTACTCTGGCTTTTCGATTATAATTGAAAAGCTATATTCTTATACAGATAGCTTCAAAACTGATCTCCGAACTGGGGGTACATCCTAATAATATCTATATGCCTGCTGTAGTTTATCACTGCCTGCTTCCCGAATAGCAATCCGTATCCCGTTGATGAACGACTCATTAATAAAAATACTATTCGTAGGACAATTCCTGCTACATGTCTGACATTGATACAGTTGCTTTCTCCGTGGGAAGAATAATCCTTGAATTATCATATTCCTTTATCTCAAACACATGCATTGGACATAGATTGATGCATTTCATACAATGAATACAAGTCGTAATATTTAATAATGTCGTTTTGCCGGCAATCTTATTAGCGTTAGGGGGATGCTTGTAGATAGGGGAATCGTCTATCTTATCAATCATAAATTTCTTCATTTTGGAGAATTTGGCTAATGGATGTATGCGTCTTTTCATACTATCGGCAAATAATTTCGCTTTAAATAAATCTTTCTCGTTAGGGCGTGCCTTGTTGTATCCGTTTATTGCTACCCATGGACCAGTCCTATCAAAACCTTTACAGGAAAATTCACCGATAAGATTTCCACCTTTATCTGACAATATCCTTTTGAGTGCTTGATGATACTTTCCAAGGAATGGACGGCAGCGGGTGGAGAAGATGAAGACGTTGCGATTTCTGAATTCATGTGACTTCGCAAATGAGAGAAGTTTACAGTGATGTTGGGCAAAGTTTATTCCTGAACCGAGTCCGATTAAGTCATAATCTGATAAGTCGATATTTTCTGCTTCCCGGGTAGTGGCTAAAAAAGCAGATAGTTCGTTTGCCATTCTTTGGGCAACTTTGAGCGTATTACTTTGGTAAGTAGAAACATAGATAATAATTGCTTTCATTGTTCTATTTTTTTAATTTAAATCGTGAATATATCATTGAGTATTATTTATTTAGCTTTGATAATTGTTTCAGGAGTACCGGGACCGCCGTTTACTCCTTTGTAACCTATGAATTGGTGATTTGCCGCATTGAAATAGTAGAGGCAACTCCAAAAGTGAGATAAGATGCCTGTAAGCCTCACCTTTATTTCATAGGTCTTTTGATTGTTGAATAATACAGTGGTAGCTTTTCGTTCTGCCTGCATGACATATAATTCCAGATTGTCAGGACGAAAACACTCGTATTTTATACTATTCTTATTGATTGTTTGTCCGGCAGAATAAGCTATATTTTGATACCACGGATAGCCTTTGCTTTTAACCGTTTTATTATAGGGCTGGTTGTTGAGTGTACCTTTAAAATAGTAGTTATTATTATATAAGACAATAGGCAGATTCGTATGTTTTATTTAATCAGTCAACTGCCAGGATAGAGTTGTGCATAAAGGCGAGAGGCGATAATGATGAACTTCTGAATTTTGGGAAGTAGTCAGAAAAATAATGTTGTTTTCTGTTTTCTCATTCCATATTATTATGTTCTTTTCTTTTCCACAAACAGATTCAAAATGTCTCTGCCGGGTCTGTGCATTACAAGAAATGCTATACAATATAGAACAGCATATCACTAAGCAGGATAATATTGTATTACATTCAATAATATTGTGTGGCATAGTCGTTAAATGATAAAATCGTTTCATTTCAGGATATTTTCAAAAAGTGCACGAATGTATTTATAAATAGTTTGCTTGCATAACTCCCAAGCTTCTGGATTACTAAAATCGATACCGTTGAATATACGATATTGTCTTGTGGTTAAGACAATGTAATTTATAGAAGCAATTAATATAGTGATGAACATACGTACATCTTTCGATTCTTTTCCCAATTTCTTTTCCAGTTCCTCCTGAAGTTTGAAACCATTTCTTTCCCGTTCATTCTGAATACTTCTGAATGTAGAATTTCCCGATAACTCCCATGCTAACAATTCCTGCATTAGCTTGTTTGTCCGTAAGAAGTTCAGTTGTTTCAATAAGACGGTTTGGGTCAATTTAATAATATCTTCAGAACTTTCCGCTTTTGTCACTCTTTCCGAATAAGCCTGATAAGCTAAAGTATAGAAATCATTATCTTTAGCCCAAGCAGCTAATAAACCTTCCAGTCCACTAAAATAACGGTAGATTAACACTTTATCGCATTTTGCCTGCTTGGCGATCTTATTGACTCCGATTTTACTGAATCCTTCGTTTTCAATAATTTGGCTAACGGCAATTAGCAGCCGTTTTTCTGCATTTCTTAATTTCATAATATAAATATTGTCACTGTTCGATGACAAAGGTAGACTTCAAAGTGGTGACATATTCTTCATTAGGAAAAAATGTAGGAAATTTAAGTGATATTTATTTGCACTACGCCTACTTCACTTCCAAACTGATTTAGTATTTGGTTTACTTTATCTACTCGAAGAGTCTGTTTGCCTTGTTCCAATTCACGAACAAAACGTAATCCCACTCCTGATTTTTTAGATAACTCGATTTGTGTAAGATTGTATTGCTTACGTATAGCCTTTACTTGCTTGGATGGTATGTTTGCACTTTGAATGTTTAATTTTTTAGTTTTTGGCGATAACCAATATAGAAAATGCGAAGAAGGGGAGATGCCTAGAGTATCTAATGGAAAAATGATTTCAGCTTTGAAAGATTCTCATTTCTTTTGGGAAATACTGAAACTTGCTCAAAATCAGTTTCCCGATGATGGGATACTTAAAATTGAAAAAAAGAGTGAAAGAGCTATTGTTAAATAATTCTTGTTTTGAGGTAGTTGTAATGTATGCTTTGTTTTAAAAAAGTTCTTGAATGTTGGCGATATAAGGGATTGCTATATCTCTTTTATTGCCTCGGAATTTTACATCTGCTAAATTCAAGCATTCAAGATTGATACATTCCGCAGTTTTTAGTTTGAACGTCAGGTATTCATTGCCGGAAGGGGCAAAACCAAGGTGGGATAGTTCTGACCCAGACATGACTTTCGGGTGATCTTCTACCATTGCATACAAATATCTGTTACTGCAATTGTGTAGCAACAGATATTTAGGGGAAGTAGCTCCTATTGGCATTTGCAATGCTCCTCTGCGAAACCCTGTGCGTACATAATAAAGTTTGTTCCTCAATGTCATGCGTAATTGGTGTTCGTCTTTATAATAAGCAACAAGAACGTCTGCTTCCTTTTTTCCGTTCATAGAGCCTAGAGCATCTTTGATGCTTAAAGCTAAGCATCTGGCCAGCCGAGGGGGTACAGCATTTCCCACCATCTTATAACCTTCTTTTATATGTGTATAGGAAAAACGGAATTTATCGGGGAATGATTGGATTCTGGCGCATTCCCTCACGCTTAATCGACGGTAGAGGTGTTCATAACCGGGAAGAAAGATGCGTTGATTGGGGGAAACGTACTTCATAACTGGTGCCTGCGGATGTAAAGGGCAATTTTTAGCCTGTGCTTGTATGGTAAATGATACTTCATCCCAAGAACGTACGCGATTACGGGCCATAAATTTTGTATCGAACGGACCGGTAAAAACGTCATGGTTAGTCCATTTCTCATATTCTTGGTTTACGCGTTCATTGTCATATAGATGTGGTTCTTCAGTAATGTCACCAATTGCTTTTTGCAGTGTTACCAGAGGCTTTTGTGATGGTTCCGGAAATTTGAATGCGCCATTCAGTTCTTTTATGAAGCCAACAATAAATACACGGAAGCGATCTTGCGGTATGCAGTAATCAGCAGCATTCAGCAACGAATAGCTTACCACATAACCAGCATTCAAGGCTGGAAAGGAATGACAGGAAGGTTTTAAAATGCTTGTCGCTTATCATTCCTTGTACGTTCTCTATGATGAAAAACTTGGGACGTTTTGTTTTATTAATTGGATATAGTCAAGAAACAAACGTCCCCGGTCATCATTTAGTCCTAACTGTTTACCACCTTCGCTCCATGATTGGCATGGAGGTCCTCCTATAAATCCATCGCAATCGGGAATATCAGCAGCCTTTAATGTACGGATATCGGAGTTGCAGAGGGATGTAATGGGGTGATTGGACTGATGGGTTTCGTGTATGCCTGCATCAAATTCATTCGCCCAGATAACCTCATAACCAGCCTGCTCGAAGCCAAGATCTAGTCCGCCACATCCTGCAAAGAAAGATGCTACTTTCATTTCAAATCAACAATGATTCCTTTTCAACCAAAGTTTTCTTTATTTGCATTGCCACATGATAAGCCAAGTTTACTGGTACAGCATTACCTATCATTTTATAACCATAATTCACATCATCATATATGAACTGGAATTCATCAGGGAAACTTTGTACACGGGCAACTTCACGGACTGTCATCCTGCGGTAAAGGTGTTCGTATCCTTCAGCAAACTTCTGCAGATTCTTTTCAACCTTAATCATTTTAGGTGCTTGAGGGTGCAGTTGGCATTGGCGACCGCTTGCTTGAACCGTGAAACCTGGTTCATCCCATGAACGAACTCGATTTCGGGATAAGAATATAGGCGAATATGCACCAATGAAATACTCGTTGTTAGGTATTTTGCAAGCCTTTCCATTTGTCTTGTTCTTTCGAGAGCCGGTATAGCTGTAAATTGCAAGTCCCAGATACTTTCACGTAGTGTTGGTTTGTGTTTTTGGGGAGTAGGATATTCAAAGTTATGAATATTCAAATCTTTACGGAATCCGATATAGAATACACGGTCACGGTCCTCGGGCACATCGTAATCATTAGCATTAAGCATTTTCAAATTTACATCATAGCCTGCTTTGTCAAATAATTCCATGAAGCCACGCACGGCATCTGTATGGCGCTTGGAACATGCCGGATACATTTTCAGCAACAAAACAAAGGCTGTTTGTCGTGTAAAATACGAATGTATTCGTAGAATAACTGTCCCCGGGCATCCTCAATGCCCTTTAAAGAGCCTGCTTCACTCCATGACTGGCATGGAGGTCCGCCTATTATACCAGCAATATTATCCGGAAATTCGGATGATGGTATATCACGGATATCTCCTTCAATTAGATTAGTATCTGAAAAATTGGCTCGGAAGGTCGGGCAAATTTTAGCATCAAATTCATTCGCTGTAACTACTTTAAAACCGGCTTTATGAAAGCCTAAATCAAGACCTCCTGCACCAGAAAAAGGCTAATCAAGTTCATCATATTTATTTCCAAAGGCAATTTATTGTGATTATAGCAGTAGGCATGCCTACTATTTGAATATCAAACTTTAAAGTTGGCACAACATAGGTTTCTGCATTATGTATGCGAAAAGAGAACTGCCAACCACCATCCATATAAAGCTCAACAGTGTTAGTTTTCTCCGGAACAAAACCTAAACTCACAATGCGTGTAGGCAAACATGCTACTGGAATTTGAATGGATGCTTGTTCTGATTCGCTGTTTTGATTGAGCGTACCGTGCAAATTATACGATTGAATCCGAGTGGTTTGTTCTTTATCGATGCTAATTATTTTATAGAAATCATGCTTGCCTAAAAGGTATTCTACCAATTTGCCGGGGATGTCCTTATGAACCTGATATTGTCGGTTGATTTCATTTATAAAAGCTGTTAGCAAGGGTATGTATACGTCATTTTCTTTATCTGTCAGTTCATTAAATTTTGTATGTTTGTTTTTTTCTGCAATGAGATAGTCGAATATTGGTTTAACTCCATTCCAATAATCCTGTGAACAAGGAATTCCATACCATTCTTTTCCAAAGTCCAATCTTCTGCTTAGGCGGCTATGTTTTACTGCAAAATGGTTATGCTTGAGGCTTAACCCAATCTCCCACTGGATGTTGTGCCGGATTATTAATATATCTCGTACATCACCTTTTTTCCCTTTAGCGTCTGTCTGTATCAGTAATTCCAAAATGTCATTATTGTTCTCGACGATACGGGGCTCTAATTCAAAAATCTTATCAACGGCAACATAAGAGCTTGCCTTGTAAGTCTCTTGCATCTCATTGGATAAAGTGCACCATGCACGTTCTGCTGCGGAGTAAATACTATTTTTTATTATATTGACAGGACGAAGCTTTTGATTTTTCTTCAAGGGTGAGCAAACATACGAATTCATAAGCCCTTCCTTGGTCATTACTTTTACTACTCATAATTATGGGGTGTTTATTTAGATGCGAAGTTACTGAAACTCCTGTAAAACAGCATTCTTATTTCTCTTTTTTTCATATTCCGTTATATTATCGGCTGCAATGCAGGGAGAATTTTCTGTAATCTCATAAGTTTTAGGAAGCTTTTGCCGATAATGTTCTAAAAAGCTATGGTTTATCCAGTATTCCATTTCATGTAATGTCTGTTCTCTTACAGCAGGTTTTAATTGGCATTCCCAAATAGTCATTACTTTCCAGCCCATTTTCTTTAAAACCTCTTTATGCTTTTCATCCCTTTGTTGGTTACGCTTTATTTTATTACGCCAATAATCACTGTTGGAATGTGGAATATGTCCGTCTACTTTGTGCCCATGCCAAAAACATCCATGGATAAATATTACAATACCATACTTACGCAATACTATATCGGGTGTACCAGGCAATCCTTTTACATTCTTGAGATAACGGTATCCTCTTGAAAACAAGTAACGTCGTACAATCCACTCTGGCTTTGTGTCTTTACTCCTTATTTTTGCCATAACGGCAGAACGTTTCTTTTTGCTCCAAATATCCATTTATAAAAGGTATAATACTTCGATGAATTATTGAATTCTTCTAACGTCTTTGTGTAGATATTTATTTAGTTCATGGAAATTGTTCTTATTTATTTGCAAAGTAGCTAACAAGTTTTTTATATTTTTGCCTATGCTATGTCCTTTTACTGACAATGGCTTTTCGAAAACGAGCTTTCCTTGGAGTTTTCCTTCTTGATCTAGAAACCAGTTAACATACACAGACAATGATCTGTCCCCATCCCATTTGTCTTTGTTGGCTCTGTAGTTTAAGGCTTTACAAACAAAATATATATCTTGTTGTTTTGCAAAATGTTCAATAGGCTGCATCTTAGATAGATAATAATTTAAATCTTTATTGGGCGCATCTATAGTTATAATGTAATTAGCAACCCCAGAATTTATGACAGTTTCACCATTTACGCTAGAATTTTTTTTATCTAAATTTAAATTTGTACCAGCATATATATCTATTTTTTGTTGGTCGGTTAAATCTATAATTCCACATTTCTTTCCTCCTAACTTATTTATAAACTCAAATTTCCAGCCCATTGTCAAGCTTAAAGCTTTCGTTTTCTTGTATGGCTTGAAATATACTAGGTAATCATCTTCGAAGGTTTTCTTTATTTTTGCAATGCTTCTTTCAATAATTGATTGTGCGTCGCTTCCTAAAATTTCAATTGCTCTATCCAAGCTAATTTTATTTTCTAGAAAATCAGCATTGTTTTGTTTAACTGATATTTTAAATTCTTTTTGATTACCAAGGTCATCTTGGGCTAATACATATACATCAGTTTTGCATTCTCCTTTAGAGGACGTGGGCTTATCACATTTTAATACCGAATAGTTGGCTTGTTCGTAAGTGAACTTTTTTTCGGATAAAAATAAGTCTTTTATCTTGCGTTCTGTTTTTCCAAAATTACTCATGTGTTTCTAGAAGTTTGGTTAATGGTACATTTAAAGCTTTTGCTATTTTTTCGGCAACAGCTAGTGAAACATTACGCTTTCCATTTTCAATGTCAGGAAGGTATGTTCTGTCTATGTCGGCTATATTAGCCAATTTCTCTTGTGAAAGATTTAATGCTATGCGTTGTTCTCTCACTCTAATACCAAATAATTCATTTATTGTCATAACTTTACAAAGTTCTTTATTCTTCGACAATTGTACAACGGACTATTGTCTACAAATTAATGTTTTTGGGGATTAGAATACAATTTAAATTGTATCTTTGCCATCAACTTGAATAACAATAAATAGGTAAAGATGAAAATAGTTTCACTGTTTGCGGGAGCAGGAGGATTAGACCTGGGTTTTGAGAGAGCTGGATTTGATATTGTGTGGGCAAATGAATATGATAAAGATATTTGGAAAACGTATGAAAAGAATCATAGCAATACAATATTAGATAAAGGAGTATAACTGATATTCCAACAACTGACATCCCGGAATGTGATGGAATAATTGGTGGACCACCTTGCCAAAGTTGGAGCGAAGCAGGGGCTTTAAGAGGAATCAATGATAAACGCGGACAGTTGTTTTTTGATTTTATACGTATTCTACAGGATAAACAGCCTTTGTTTTTTTTAGCAGAAAATGTTAGTGGGATGCTTTTAGGAAGACATTCGGAAGCTTTATCAAATATAAAAATATGTTTGCAAATGCTGGAATTGGCTATGAATTATCATTTAATATGCTTAATGCACATGATTATAATGTCCCGCAAGATCGTAAAAGGGTATTTTTATAGGTATAAGGAAAGATCTTAATTTTAAGTTCGAATTTCCAAAACCTTATCCTTATAAGAAAACATTAAAAGACGCGATTGGAGATCTTGCAGATAATGTCGTCCCTTCCATTGGGAATAATAAAGCAAACCCGATTGTAAAGTGACTAACCATGAATATATGACAGGAGGATTTTCTCCAATATTCATGTCTAGGAATAGGGTGCGAAAATGGGATGAACAATCATTTACAATTCGCTGGGGCAGGCAAGCTCCTATACATCCGCAAGCACCTTTGATGGAATTTGTAGAGCAAAATGTGAGAAAATTTGTAGAAGGGAAGGAACATCTTTATAGAAGGTTAAGTGTTAGGGAATGCGCTCGGATTCAAACATTTCCGGATGATTTTATTTTCTATTATAATAGTGTTGCAGCTGGATATAAGATGATTGGAAATGCAGTCCCGGTTAATTTGGCTAATGCCTTAGCTGAATCAATCAAACAGCAACTTCAAATACATGTGTAATCATTGGATGAAAAACTAAAAAAGTACATTGTGGTAGATATTTTAAGAGTAATTTATAATATTGTTTATCAAACAGAACGTAATACCGTAAATAATGAAGTTCATCTGAAAATCGGATGAATAGTATGGGAAGTATATTGGGGATATTTAAGCGATCGACGTGTTTGTAAAACTTTCTTCTTGATTTATAAGAAAAAGAGGGACATTCACGGAGTATCTCTGTTATAGCGCCATTCGTTCTTTAACAAGATTGGGTATATATCTATTACGATACATCTCAATTGAGGTACTGGGATTGGATAAGATATGCATCAATTGAATAATATCTCTGTTCTTCTCGTATGTTATATTGGTATCAGTTCTTATATTCATTCTATTTTAACTTACTAGTCCTCCCATGTTAAATCCTTCAAATCTTTTAGTTCTGGGTAATAGGCATATATTTCTTCTGTTATTTCTTTAAAACGATCCATTTTAATACCATTTCGTACTACCTTATCAAAAAACATAGTTTTAGGGCGGACCCATATTTCATGTTTACCATATAATGCCTGATAAACAACCATCTCCTCAAGTGCCTCACTATGCTGGGCAATACCCAGCATTTTATACAGTCCACCTTTAAAATGAATGAAATATCGTTCTTTTTCCATAATACTACCATTGTTCTTATGCAGGTATAAAAGTAGTAAATTCTTAGATAATAAGAGCCGGTTGTTTCTGATATTTTTTTTTTAACGTTGTATAACCTGTCGTTGCTAAATGATATCGCTATTAAATAAGGTATGATTTCTTCGTAGCGTCATTTTTCATTTTCTTCCTCCACCTCTGAAACCCTCTCATCAAACTTTCCTCTTCCACCGACTCCGCCATATCATACTTTACCACAAACTCATGCATCGACTTTATATACATCACCCCATTTTTGAACTTATTTTCCAACAGAAACGAATAAAGCTCCGCTTTCATTTCCACCTCAATTTCCTTTTCGATAATAAAGATACTGTCGACCGAAATAATTATAAACTTCCGGATTTTTCCCTTGCCTTGGGCTGGGAAGAACAAAACAGATATTTCCTGTCTCTTTCCAGGAGACGCCTTGCGGATGAGGAACAGATAATTGATGTAAGAAGTGATAAATGGGAGTGAGGTGGGAGAGGTGGATTGGAATGGGGAGCCTTGACGGTGGATTGTTATGGGATAGAAGTTCTAAACTTTGTCCGTACCGGACATACATATACCTCGCCAGATATGGCTTGATGGCAAACGTGACTGTAACCATGGGATTTGAATTTTGAATTGTTGAAATTTGTTGTATACTGATTGCTGCTTCGTGCGGCAGATTCCGTCGTGTTTGTTGGAAAAAATCCCATGGGTTACGGGGACGGAATTTTAATTCAGTAAGAAGTTGAAATTCAAATGGTTACAAATGCCGGTTTTTCCTTTAAAACCAACGGGCCGTTCCTTTAAAAGGAACGACCCGTTGCATACCGAGGAATGACCTCTTCCTTTTAAAGGAACGGACGGCTCCCTAAAATCCATAGTGCAAAGCTATACCTAATATTCTAATTTTTCAAAAGGAAGAATAGCGGTAATCTTTATGTTATGTAATGAAATATCATAAATGGTATACATATCTAATTTATGCGTATGTATATTGGCAATATGTAATAAAATATACTAATTAATAGGACGTGTGTTTTAACTATATTTATCAGATAACTATTCTTAAAGTGGAAAAACTTTTTATTCCTTTTCTTGTTTCTTGCGTAACAGGCGGAAAAATAGTTCTGATAAGTAAGGTGAACTTCGTACTTTTACGTCTCAAACAAAAAAAGCAAGATATGATAACATCAGTGAAACTTATGCTGAACAAGAGCAGGATATTGAATAATGGCAGTTACCCTTTAGTATTTCAGGTGATCCACAATCGGAGAAAAAAATTACTGTATACAGGCTACCGGATGAAAGAAGAGGTGTTTGACGAGTCGGAAGGGAAGATTATGAATGGCGTAGGTTCTACTTTTACGGCTACGGAGGTCGTGAAAATGAACCGCGAGTTACGAAAGATGCGGAATCAGATTGATATTCGGATCAGGCAGCTTGAGCGGACAAGAGAAGAATTTACAGTGGAGGATATTCTGACTCAAAATGCTTTTGGTACAGGAAAATCACAGTTTTATTTATTGCGATATATTAATGCGCAAATTGAGCGTAAGCAGGAACTGAAGAAAGTAGGAATGGCTGCGGCCTACAAGAGCACCCGTTCGTCGTTGGCAAAATTTATAGGTTGCCCTGATGTGCGGATGTCAGAGGTTGATTTGGCGTTCGTCAGGAGATACGAGGATTTTCTGTATAGTAATGGTGCTTCTGGCAATACGGTAAGTTATTATCTGCGTAACTTGCGCTCCTTGTATAATCAGGCGGTAGTGGATGGTTATCGCCCTCATGGCGAATATCCATTTGCGAAGGCACAGACCCGCCCGGCGAAGACTGTAAAACGTGCTTTGTCACGGACGGATATGCAGAATTTGGCGGACTTGAATTTGGAGAATGAACCAGAACTGGAATTTACCCGCGATCTGTATCTGTTCAGCTTTTATGCGCAGGGAATGGCTTTTGTCGATATTGTCCTTTTGAAGAAAACCGATATTTGTAATGGTGTGCTGACTTATTCCCGCCATAAGTCGAAACAGCTGATTCGTATAGTGGTGACTCCGCAGATGCAGGGCGTGATAGATAAATATAACACGGAGAATGAGTATCTCTTTCCGATCATTAGCGGTGAATATGCTTCGGGATACCAAAAATACCGTCTGGCGTTAGGGCGTATCAACCGCCATTTGAAGAAAATCGCTGTTGTAGCTGATATTAAAGTACCGTTAACGACATATACTGCTCGGCATACTTGGGCTACCCTCGCACGTGACTATGGAGCTCCGATTTCTGTGATTAGTGCCGGACTTGGACACACTTCGGAAGAAATGACACGCGTCTATTTAAAGGATTTTGATGTATCCATGCTCAATCAAGTGAATAGCATCGTTACAAACTTATCCAAATGAAATAATTATTTGTAATATAATCTGTTGAGAATTAGAAGATATAATATTTTTATTTATCTTTGCAATATTGTAATCTATTCCGTAATAGAGATCATATTAAAATATCTTTGTTTCTAAATATATTTCACGCTGCAAAGTAAATGAAATTTTTCATTATTGAATTTATCATAAAGTCCAATAATTTATTCATTTTGTACAGATAGGGATAATAATGGCTAACTCGTTTGATTGGTTGCCTGACATTGCTCTATCAGTTGTTTTGGGGTACATCCGAAATGTTGTTTGCAGTAACGGTTGAAGTTACCTTGCGAATCAAATCCCAATTCTTCAATGATATCTTACATACTCCGGTTCCGTCATTTTTCCAATATTCTTTGGTTCTTTTGTTTCAGCATCCACTGTTTAGCTGTCATACCAAACACTTCATTGAATTTGATAAAAAAACAGCGTCTTCCCATATTCGATAGTGAGATAAGCTGCTCTATATTATCTACTTTGGTATGATTGTGCATGACAAAATCTTTAAAATCCACTTCTTTTCCGATAATGGGGTGGAATAATGCTGCAATCTCCTGTTTTTCATAAAACCCTCGTAAAAGAAAGAAAAACTCTCGTTGCATCAGCCCGTGTAAGTGTGCGCAACTCATTCCGTTTTGATGCAGTGAGTTAATACCTCGAGAAATAGTGTTAGTGGATAGCGTATTTTAATTGGTGAAAAGTCATATTTAATGTTGTTGCATACATTTGATAAAGACTGTAATATGAGCTTGTCACAGTTCTCTGCAGGTATATCGAAAAACATGGAGAGCAGACTTGAATCGGTTTCCGCAAATCCTTTTAGTCGGGAAGAACGAGGGATGAGTATCATCCAGCATGAAACAACTTGTTATGAAACTGGTTGCAACTTATGGTGAAATCGCCTTCAGAAGAAGAACAGGAGATAATTTTTGTTGTATTATCTTCTTCAAATGCTGCATTCTTAGCGAATTCAAGATATTTAAATCCAGTTTCAATTGTTGTCATGTAGTTTTGACATGACCGATGTTCTTCAATGTACAAAAGTTCGCTTTTTGTATGTTTTGTTTCCATGGCAATAACTGTTTTGATTGTTTAGTCTGTTACTTATCTGTTTGTTTCACAATTGTTTCAGTATCTATTTTTTAATGAATTATATATCAGAATAATATTATTTATTTTGTTTGTTATGATTCATTATATTATGATATTGAAACATTCTGTTATTAGTTTCTGTAATATAATTCATTGATAATTAAATATTTATTATTTGTGTATAATTATGCATCTCTATTACGGAATAGAGATGCAAAAATAGTTTGAAAAGACTGTATAAAATGAATGATTGTATAAGAAATAAAGCCGGCATACTTATTGGTCTATTTACTTTGCTAGGATGTTTTGCGGTTAGAGCACAAGATATAGCAGTAAAAACGAATTTACTTTATGGCGGGTTGTTACAAACACCAAACATAAGTGGAATGGGGATATCTCCCAAACTGACTGTTGACTTGAGGGAGCCTACAACTTTCCCTTTGGGTAAGAATGGTTATGGTTCCAACAATAGAAAAATGAAGCATTGGTTGATACAATCAGAGCTTCGCTATTGGCTTTGTGAACGGTTCAATGGACATTTCTTTGGCGGACATTTGTTTTATGGACAATATAATGTCAGTAATATTCGATATTGGGGACTAGGTGACTTTAGAAGACAGGGAAATCTTGCCGGATTCGATTCAGTTATGGGTATCAGTGGATTCTTTCACCACATTGGAGTATAGAAGGACATTAGGGATCGGCTATGCACACCTGCATTATAGTAAATACCCGTGTAAGGAATGTGGTAAGCGTTTAAGCGTAAACAACCGTAATTATTTAGGGTACACGTCGCCGCTGTATCTATCATATATTTACTTAAATAATATCCCAAATGAATAGTTTTCAGATTATAATACTTTCCTTTTTTATGAGTATAACGGTCATGTCAGTTTCCGCTCAAAATAATGATTCGATCAAGATCAATAATTTTTCTATAGAGAAGAATGCTCAAGGTGATTCTGTGAGTTTGAGATTTCATTTGATGATTGCTCATTGCTAAAGCAAATGATGAGTTGTTGCTTACACCTATATTGATAGATATAAAGGGAAATCACTCTTTGCTTTCCCTGTCATACGCGTAAATGGCAAAATACGGGAGAAAATAGTTCGAAGACAAAAAGTGCTTCACTCATCAAAAGCAGAGAAAGACTTAATATATACAGTATCCAATCGGCAATGGAATACAATAACATGTTCAACTCCGATGTTAGCCAATCAACTTTTGATATGGCAGGCAAAGTTAGTGTACGGCGGCAACTTGAAATTGCTGTATGAAAAGGAGTTGATATGGTGGAATTGTTTACGTGGAACCGGACGGATGGATATTCTATTGTTAAGCCGGAAATAAAGAATAAGGTGGAAATACCGGAAATGTTACCGCATAAATGTGCTACGGAAGTACTGGCTGAAACAGAGAAATTTGTAGAACCCATAGATAACTATTCAGCGGGTAAAAGGATTCTGGCGGGCGAGCAGGAAGGAGCACAGATTGTTTATTTCAAGCTTGCAAAGGCAGAGATAGATAGCAATTATCTGGATAATGAGAGAGTGCTGGAACATATCATTGATGTAATTCGCCGTATTAGTGAAGATCCCGAAGTAGAGATAGCTCGCGTAGTGCTATTAGGGCTTTCCTCACCCGAGGGGGCTTTTGAATTCAACAAACGATTGTCTGGAAAACGAGCTGAAGCGCTGAAGCAATATATAGCCGACCGGATTGCTTTGGCGGATAGTTGCTTTGCGCTTGTGAATGGTGATGAGGGCTGGGAAGAACTACGTTATAAAGTGGAACACTCTGATATGGAATACCGTAAGGAAGTATTGAATATTATTGATTCAGTTCCGATAATGAAAGGGCGTGAAGGACAGTTGCAACGTTTGAAAAGAGGAGTGCCCTATCGTTATTTGGAAGAACACTTCTTTCCGCAACTGCGTCGAGCCGGATACATCAAGGTGTATTACCGGATGAAAAATGGAACCATATAAATCTCAATATATAATAATTTATTTTTTAATCATAAGACAAAAATGAGAAAGAATTATTTTCTAATCGGAGTATTTGCGCTGGCAACAATAACGTTTGCTGCTTGTAGCAGTGAGGACAAGCTAGGTGAAGAAAGAAGCGATGACAATGGTAATACCGAAGTCATAGAGGGAGAGCCTACTTGGGCGAAGTTTACATTTAAACTGGGCAAAGATGGTGTTGTAGCACGTGCAACGGGTGACACACATGAAGGTACTACTACAGAAAAAAACATCAAAAATCTGCGGGCTTATATCTTCAATGAGTCCGGTAGCTTTGAAGCAAAGACGGATAATGCTACTGTAGATGAACATGGCACGGAGCACACTGCTGTATTGAAACTAACTTCCGGTAAAAGAAAGTGTATGTAGTAGCTAATATGCAGGACGACTGGATTACGTCTACCACTACAACTGCTCAATTTGAAGCTGTTACTTTGACACATTGTACGAAAGCAGGACGTATTGCCCATACCAAAGGTGTAGAAACGGCAGTTGCTGTATCGCGTGTCGGTAATTTTGATAAAATATCCGGTAATGGGAATGCGGCGACCAATGGTTTCCTGATGGCAAATGTATTAAAGGCAACCGAATACACATTATATCCCGGGATTTCTGCTGAGGATTGTTCGAAACCGGCGTATGATAGTTCGGCGGAAATGAAGAAAAACAATCATTTGGAGGTGTTCATATCCCGTGCTGCTGCTAAGTTGCAGGCTACTTATGTAAATGTGGATGCTTTGATATTGAAAGATAGTGAAAGTAATACATTAGGCAAATTACTTACTCCGACTTTTACGGTTCGTAATCTTCCGGTTCAGAGCTATATATTTCTGCATAATCATGTTGATGGTTTCCTTACGCCGTTCTATACAATGACTAATACTAGCTCTACATTTGCAGATTTCGCTAAATATTATGACGAGGTGAATGAGCCTAATTTGGATTTGAAAGCAAGTGCTGACGGGGAAGCTATAGAGTCTATATATTTGCCGGAGAACTCCAATCAGACACCGGTAGGGAAATACTACTTATGTGTTGGTGAAAGGTGTATTTGCTCCGGCGGCTAATGTGATGATTAATGCTGTTGAAGTGAAAAATGATGGTGGCAATCTTAGTATCGAAAATAAATTAGACGGAACTGATTATACTACAGGAGGAAAAGATGTACCGCCATATTTTATTGTCCCGGAATGGGAAAATCAGATTTATACGGCTCCTGCAGACTTTAGTGGAAACTTGGCAAACTATGGCTTGGGCATGATTTTAAAGACTTATTTGAATAAAGCCGGAAAACAGAAATGGTTAAATGCAGTAGACGAGGGAAGTGCTGTAGACGAAGGTGATATAGAGAATTCTGTAAGTGTATATTATGGAAGCTCATTCTCTACTTCTGAAGGTATTTATTCAGTTGTTACCATCAAGAAATATTCGCATCCCAAGAATGCACTACCGGGCTATAAGGAAAGTATTGAAGGAACAATACGTATTTTTCAGTACACCGGAGGTACTTGTTATTATCGTGTGAATGTTGAAGATAATATGGACGGAAAGACGGAAGCCAACAACCTGTTCTATTCGGTAATGCGCAACCGTTTTACAATGTAAATATCTCAAAATTACTTTAATCGGTTATCCCGATGATGAAGATGTTACCGTGGACCCGACAGATCCCATCAACCAGAAAACGTACATGCAGGCACATATCACAGTGGAACCATGGACGAAAGTTGAACAGGATGCAGAACTGGGAATGTAATTGCTATTAGTCTGCCGGTTCATTAAAAATAGATTTTAACGGATTCTTTTGCCGGGGCATTGTCCCCGGTAAAAGAATCTAAAATCCCTCTCAATAACAATTTAACATGCATAGTATATTTTACCGGAAAGAAGGATGGTGGCATACATATCAATGCTATTATGGCTTATTACAGGATGCGTTAATGAAGATTTTTCCGATTGTCCGCAGGGAAGTTTCCAGGTGGCTTTCGAATATGTTCATCACACGGACAATATTTGTCCCGATCGCTTCAACATTGACGTACAGCAAATAGACTTGTATGTATTTGATGCAGCCGGATGTTTTTTGAAATGTATAACTCGTAAAGGGACGCCTTTCCCGAAAGATTTTCGGATTGACCCGGAACTTTCTGCCGGTAGCTATACGTTGGTGGCATGGGGAAACTTGACTGATGAAGTGACTTTACAACCGGCTTTATTGCCGGACAAACTACGCTTGAGCAGGCGTTATTATCACTCAACGCAGCTGAAGACCGTAGCGTGAACCATAGACTGACTCCTGTTTTTCATGCTATGAAACAAGTAGAAGTAAACGATGTGAAGGAACACACTGAAGTTCTTTCACTTATAAAGAATGAGAATCATTTGCATCTGAATGTGAAGTGGTTTGAAAAAAGCGGAATACCATGTATTCACCGCTGTGCGGATGGCGTGCGTGTCCGTGTACTTGATCCCAAAGGGGCGACCTATAAATTTGATAATTCTGTAGTTGCTTCGGGCAACGAATTGACATATTATCCATATCGGGCGTAAATAATGATGCATGGAATCAATTTGCAGGCGTTTTTTCTTTGATGCGTTTGGTGGAAGGGGAAAAATTGACGCTACTGATAGAACGTTTGATGCAGGACGGCACAGCCAAAGAACTCTACCGTTCTGACTTAGTCGAACTTATCCGGATGCATCCATATACCCGCATCCAGTCGGAACTTGACCGGCAAGATGTGTATGAAGTAGAAATATCGCTTATAGATGATCTGGACGGTGACACGGATACTTATATGCAAACGGCTGTTACCGTATCGGTGGACAATCATATTGCAGGATACGGAAATGTGATACTTTATAATTAAACGAGAGAATGAGACTGAAATTAGTTTATATATATAGCTTCCTTGTGACATTATTATATCTGCTTACTGCTTGTACTGACGGAATAGAAGCATCTTCCGATAGTAATGGCCAGGGGGAAGGCAAGGAAATTCCTGTCAGTATCATGCCGAAACTTGTTGCAGGGGATGAAAATGAGGTATCACAATTGCGTGTTATTATTTTCTCGACACGTACTTCCATCCTTACGGCCCTAAAGTTTTAGTCAGCAATCAATTGATAGATGTAAATGAAGATTATGTTGCCATTACCTATATAGGATACAATGATATTTATGTGATAGGAAATGAACCGGTAGATCTTTCGGGAATCAATAGCCCTGAAGAATTGAAAAATATTCAGATGAATACGGAAAGCAGCCTGAGTGCTTCAAAATTTGTATTTTTCCGGCAGTTGCTCAATGTGAATGTACGGAGTAAAAATGAGATATATCCGGAAGGGGCATCCGCTTCTGTTTCAAAATTGGAGATAAAGTTGCAACGAGTGATTGCCAAGTTAAGTGTGAAGTTTGACCTTAGTACGGAGATTTGTGAAAATGGAAACCCTACAGGTGAATTCGTTAATCTTGAGTCTATGGAGTTATTTCGTATTCCAAAGTATAGTTATCTGGCTTCCTGTAAATACAGGATAGAAGAGGGGTTTCTAGATAACCGCGTTTTTTCACTAGAAAATAGCAGTGCAGAACAGAATCATTTCACATGGTCATCCGGTGATATATATTTGCCGGAATATCTGCCGATGGATGAGATTTACAGAATGGTATTGCGCATTAAAGGGACATCAAGAGGAATCACCCGTATATATACTTTGCCGATTGGTGATGCGATGAATTCAATTGATTCACATTCTACAGAATGGAATATAACCCGCAACAGGCATTATAGTTTGAATATTAAAGCGATTACCGGTTATGGGGAGGAGTCCCTTGAAGTGAAATCCAACGTTTCCGGATGGTCGGAAGTCAATGTTCCGATTGAAATAACGGGAGCTAGTTTTCTTGCAGTCAACAAAAAGACGGTCGAAGTAAAGTCTTTACGCTTTTACTCGTATGTGCGTTTTGCTTGTAACGCTCCGGTTGAAGTGAAACTTCCCGATGAGGTGACAATCGGTAATCAACTGCAGATGACAATAGAATATGATGACGCGACAAAGAAAAGCGGTCGCGTCGGGTTCAGACGTGGAAATTGGAATACTGGTAATGATATTATATATGTAACTACATTAAAATCGGGTACCGCATCTGTTGAACTTAATCTGCAACTTTATAGATCTGAAACAATTCGTGTCGGAAATAACCTTGTTACTTGGGCTGAAGCCATGGGATATTGGGAAGAGGCTAACTGGATACGTACGGGAATTTATAATGATGAGTTTTATAAAAGAGCCACCCGGGAAACTGGATGTAGAGCATATTATCCTGAAGGGATAAATGAGAATGATGCAACAAGAGGGAAAGGATGCTGGAGATTAGCTACCATACGTGAAAACTGGGCGATTAATTCTGCTGAAGCATGGTGCATAGAGGAACATGATACAAATGATAGAAAGGCATATGTAAGTTACGGATCGAAATCTCATAGACAATTATAAAGAGAATAAACAATATCGCTATAACTGTACCCTTGATGTCCGTCCCCCTGAACTTTCAGATTTTATAGTCTCAAGTTCAGATGTAACGAATGTCACGAAGGAAAATGCGTCTTCTATATGTGCAAATTTAGGTAGTGGATGGAGATTGCCTACAGGAAAAGAAATGAATTATGTTTTCCTGAATGCCGGAACCAACGGGCTTCCCAATAATTTCTTTTCGGACAGTTATTGGGGAAAGAATGAGGACGGTACTTTCATTGTAGCAACAATGAGCGATCCGAACGGAAATGTCACGACGGATGAATTGCGAAATGGGAGACATACGGTGCGTTGTGTGAACTTACGTTATCCCCCTGTTGGATAAGAAAAATGATAGATATGATAGTAAAAAGAAATATATTCAATTAGTCCTGTTTGTATTGCTTTTCTCTTTGGGGCTTGCAATAGTGATGAAATGTCGGATATTAACGATACAACAGAAGTACAGGAGCAAATGGTTTTGAAACTAAGTGTGCAACAAGAGTCTGTTGTGTATACGCGGGGAACAGGTACCCCTGCCGATGAAGCAAAGGTTGAAAGTATGGATTTTCTGATATTCAATCATGACGGAAAAATTGTTTATCATCAGCATCCTGTATTGGAATGGACTGGAAATGAATATAAGACGACAGTAAACATTCCTTCGGCGACAGAGAGCATACATTGTATCTGATAGCTAATTATCCGATGGAAGCAGGGACAATACATACTTTACAGGACTTGAAAGCAGGATATGCACAAGTACGAAAGCACTTGTAAAACCACCCTTTGTAATGGCTACCAGGCGCATAACTCTTTCATCACTCAACATGATAGCTATTCGTAATGCGATGGAAAGTGACGGTAGCAATGGTTTCAGTTTAAAACGGAATGTTGCGAAATTCAGTGTGGGAGTGGCAGACAACAATTTTGAATTGATTTCAATAAATTGGGTTGTCCTGTGTCAGCCTCTGTATTGGCAGACGTGGATTATACCAGTCCGTCCACTTTGTCCGTCAGTAACCTTGCTCCTTCGTCAAATCCTATTTATCTGTATCAGATTCGGAAAATGGGTTTGGATGCGCATAAAGGATTTCACATCGTTGTACATGGAAAATATACGGCAGCGGATGGGACAGAAAAGGAAGGATACTATAAACTCCGTTTATGTACAATAGATGATGCTACAGGAGAAAAAGTTCCGTTGACTTCAATTGTAGGTAATGATTACTATAAACTGAATATCCGGAGTGTTACGGGATTTGGCGCTAATTCATTCGAGAATGCAGAAAAGAATGGATTTACTAATGATATGGAAGCATTCATGTTATTAGAGTATAATGGTACACATGATTATCAAGAGAATTATTTGCGGAATGGTTATCAGATGGGATTTGAAAATTCCCGTTGGATTATATACAGTAATGAAACCTTGAATTCTTTTGTGTTAGGTCATTTCTACCGATGTATCAGGGATGAATCATTGGAAGGTTACACCATGTTTGATCCGGATTACCCTAATCTTCAGCGTGGATTGATAACGGTGAAAGCAAATGGGACAGAAATAGCAAGGGAAACAGTTTGTGATGATACTCCTGATAATCCCGTCGAGATGGACTTGTGTTTCACGGAATCGAGTGAAGTTGCAGGTACGGAATACTCTTTTACGAGTATTATCCAATATGGTGTTCTACAAAAAACGGTAACTGTTGAACGTCATTCCTCTATCGGTCGGTCATATACAGTGCTTCCTATGTTATATACGAATTACGGGGAAGTGTTCGATTCATGTGATTGGATCGGGATAGCTGAACAACGGCACGAAGGTGCTATTACTTATCCGCAGTTAGACTCTGCTAATGATTACATTTTTGTCCATGTAAAGGAAAATGGCACAGGCAATGCACGTGAAGGAAAGGTGCGTCTGTTTGGTAGGAATGGATATTTTGAACTTCGGATACGTCGAAGGATAATTCAAATAGTGTTAAGAGTGAAAGGAGATATGAGGATGAATATATTAAACGATATTTTGGAAAAAGAAGGTGATAATCGAGGCTCTGTTTATTTGTATTGTCTAGAGGATTCATGGAAAGCATTCGGATATTCTGCTTTTATCTGTCTTTACTTTATCCGGGGATGAAAATCGTGAAATATGATAATCCGGATATTATATGCTTTTGTGTGTATATCGGATGACTGTCTGATGGAAATATTCGAGATGAGCCGGATATATGTCGGGAATGAATGTATAGAAATGAAAGTGCCGGAAAGGATTTGCGGTGGAGAAAACGAGTATGTCAAATGGTGTAATGAATTGTGCTTGAACTTGTAGAATTATGAATAAACGAAGATTAAGGTTATTACACCTTTTAAGATTGGTAATCCATCAGAAATATATAAGACTTCTTTATATTACTTTAGGCGTGTTTTTACTTTTATGTACTTGTTCTGCCAATTCTGGTAAATCAAATGCTATGGCAAAGCAACAAAAAGACAGCATACTGATAGAGCGCTTTTGGGATACGTATGATTTTACAGATACTATCCGGTTAAGCAGCTCTGCCACTACAGAAAGGATGTTGGTGGATTATCTTTCTCAATTGTCGGAACTGACAGAGGAAAGGGCTTGTGAAAATATCAGGAGATTGGTGTTGAAGACTAAAGTTAATAAGGTGGTAAACCGTTGGTTTCTACAACGGTTGGAGCATCATCTATATGAACCTGATTCGTCACTACGGAATGATAGTTATTATATTTCAGTATTGGAGGAAGTATTAACATCCGGACATTTAGATGGAATGATGCGTATACGTCCCTTGTATCAATTGAAAATGCTTAAAAAGAACCGGATAGGGATAAAAGCTGCTGATTTTACTTTCATTCTTTCTACGGGAGAATTTCAAAAACTATGGGATATTTCCGCTAAATATACGTTATTACTGTTTTATGATCCGGATTGTATTTATTGTCGGCAATCAATGATGGAACTGTCTGAATCATCGGTAATAAATTCCTTCTTGCAACATAGTGGACTATCCCTATCGCAACTTGCTCTTGTTACAATTTGTACGGAAGGTGAAATGGATGCGTGGAAAGAATATCAGCAGTCTCTTCCTTCTGTGTGGATAAACGGTTATGATGTCAGGAAGGTGTTGACTGAAAAAGAACTATATTTTTTGCGTTCTCTTCCTTCGATATATTTGTTGGGAGAGGACAAGCAAGTATTATTGAAAGAACCCTCTTCTATAGGTGAAGTTACCGGTTATTTATTAAATAAGTATGATGATATATAATAGTGGCATAGGAAAAATGGAATCATGACTTTTCCGCTGCCTGTGAAGGTAGCCTATTGTTTGTTTTGTTTGTGTGTGCATCTTTTTTCCGGTGGGGAAGAAGGTGCACTTTTTTATTATGATATTTATTAGTTTGAATATATTTGTTTATTTATTATTCTCCCCCAGGTATTGATTTTGTCGCTTTTTTCTGCTTTTCGTCGTTTTCTTGTCGTTTATTTAGTTCCTCTATGTGTGGCTGTATGTGTCTGAAATGCTTTTAGTACTTTTCTGATGAGGCTGTTTGGTGTCGTTTCATCTCCGTGGAAGATGCTGCATCTTTGCATCGTTAACGTTAGCGAAGTGATAATTAAAACAGTATTCATTAAAAAAAGAAAAGTAGTATGGCTATTAGATTTAGAAGGGTGTCTCGCCTGTGTGACCCTACAAATAAAGAAGCAGGAAAGAAAGTGTATCCGGTGATTTCTTATCAGTATGATACAAGTGCGACGCTGGATGAGTTTGCAAAGGAGATTGCGTCTGCTTCTGGTGTTAGCGAGGGTGAAACGATTAGTGTATTGAAGGATTTCCGTACGTTATTGAGAAAGACATTGCTGGGTGGTCGTTCGGTAAATATCGCCGGTCTGGGATATTTTTACCTTTCCGCTCAAAGCAAAGGGACGGAGAAGGCGGAAGATTTTACAATCGCTAATATTTCAGGACTTCGTATCTGTTTTCGTGCCAACTCGGACATTCGTCTGTTTACCGGGACGACTACCCGTTCGGATGGATTGAAGTTCAAGGATTTGGATCATATTAATGATTCGGGTAGCATTGGTGACGGTTCGGATGATGGGGGTGAAACTCCGGATCCGGATGGTGGTTCGGGTGGTAATGGTGAAGCACCGGATCCGGCAGCTTGATTCATAGATCGTTGAGAACTGTATGGTTTGTATGGAATGGGGCTTCGGCCTCATTCTTTCTTTATAACTACGTAAAAATATAAATATGCAAATAACTACAATCCTTGCTTTTATTACCGCTATGGGTGGTTTGGAAGCTGTGAAATGGTTAGTGAGGTATATCACTTGCCGTAAGACGGATGCACGGAAAGAGGAAGCGTCCGTGAACAGTATGGAAGAAGAAAATCGCCGTAAGAAAGGTGGACTGGCTGGAAGAACGGCTGACTCAACGTGACGAGAAGATAGACGGGCTTTATATTGAACTTCGCAAGGAGCAGGAAGAGAAGATTGACTGGATACATAAATGTCATGAAGTGGAGTTGATACAGAAGGAGTCGGAAGTGAAGAAGTGTGAGATTAGAGGGTGCGTGAAGCGTATGCCACCTTCGGATTATTAACTGGTGCGTTTGAACTAATAATGAATTATCATGAGAAAAATAGATTCTATTATTATACATTGTTCGGCTACAAAAGTCGGGCAGGATTTTACAGCAGCAGATATTGACCGTTGGCACCGGGAACGTGGGTTCAACGGTATCGGGTATCACTATGTGGTCCGTTTGGATGGGAAATTGGAAAAGGGGCGGGATGTTTCTCTGGCCGGTGCTCATTGTAAAGGTTGGAATAAACGAAGTATCGGGATATGTTATATCGGCGGATTGGATGAGAACGGGCGTCCGGCAGATACCCGGACGAATGCTCAAAAACGGGTGCTTTATCAGATTATTATGGATTTGCAGCGGGAATATAATATTCTCCAAGTGTTGGGACATCGGGATACTTCACCGGATTTGAATGGTGACGGAGTGATTGAACCTTATGAATACGTGAAGGTTTGTCCCTGTTTTGATGTGAAGGAGTTTTTGAGGAGTGGGAGGGAATTGCTGTTTGTGTTGCTGGTGGTTTTAGTTGTGCCGGTGTTGTTGTCGGGGTGTAGGAGTAAGAAAGAGGTAGTAAACAGGGAGAGTGATGTTAGGGTTGATTCAAGCTTGAATAGTAGTTCCGGGAAAAGTCTTGTTAAAAATAAGGCTGCTTTGGAAAAGGATTCGGAGGTGGTAGAAGAGCATATCGAGCAAGTGTTGTTTGTGTTTCCTGTGGATACGCTTGGGTTGAAGGCTGGGAGGGTGGTGAAGACTGTGGTGGATAGGAAAAACGTTAATGAGAAACAACTTCTTCAAGAAGTGAATTCACAGTCTGTGAGCTTATCGGATATGAGTGCTAAGACAGAGATTCATAAAACGGGAGTTGAGAAAACTACTAATAGGATAATCGGAAGTGGGTATTGGTACGGGATTATTTTGTTGGTTCTGGTTATTGTGTGTTGGATTTGCAAAGTGAAGAGGAAGTGAGATGTTGTTTGTCTGGTACAAAGTTAGTTTTGATGAAAAATGGAGTCATGGTAGTGCTGTCTGTGAAACTGTGTACTTTTTTGTGGAGTTTGTATGTGTATTCCCATGGAAATGCGTATCTTTGAATAATCAAAATAGAGGAAAAATCATGGACGGGATATTACGTAAACTTCCTATTGGAATACAGACTTTTGAGAAACTTCGCGAAGGAGATTATCTTTATGTGGATAAGACTGCTCTTGTATGGAGAATTGCTTCAACGGAGACTCCTTATTTTTAAGTCGTCCTCGTCGTTTTGGCAAGAGTCTTCTTCTTTCTACTTTTGAAGCTTATTTCGAAGGTAAGAAAGAATTATTTGAAGGGTTGGCCATAGCTGATATGGAAAAGGAATGGAAGACATATCCGGTATTTCATTTGGATTTAAACGCGGAAAAATATGATTCTCCCAGGCTTTAGTCGAAATTCTTAGCAGGCAGTTGACGCAATGGGAACTGAAATATGGTAAAGGAGAGGATGAGGAAACTCTTTCGGGACGTTTTGCAGGTGTAATTCGTCGTGCCTGTGAACAGTCTGGTCGTGGAGTTGTAGTCTTGGTTGATGAATATGATAAGCCTTTGTTACAGGCGTTGGATGATGGTGCTTTACTTGATGACTATCGTAAGACATTGAAGGCGTTCTATGGTGTGCTGAAAAGTTCAGACCGTTATCTTCGTTTTGTTTTCCTTACCGGTGTGACTAAGTTTGCGCAAGTCAGTGTGTTCAGTGATTTGAATCAACTGAATGATATCAGTATGAAGCCGCAGTATGCCACGATTTGTGGTATTACACGACAAGAATTGGAGGATACTTTTATTCCTGAACTGAATCGATTGGCAGAAACAAATGAACTGACTTATGAAGAAACATTGAACAAGATGACGGCTTTATATGACGGTTATCATTTTTGTGAGTTTGCGGAAGGAGTATTCAATCCATTCAGTGTGCTTAACGTTTTTGACGGGTATAAGTTTAGTAACTATTGGTTCCAAACCGGTACTCCTACTTTTTTAGTCGAACTGCTTAAAAAGAGTGAGTATGATTTGCGTACGTTGATTGATGGGGTAGAAGCTAATGCTTCTTCGTTTATGGAATATAGGGTAGATGCTAATAATCCGATTCCGTTGATTTATCAGAGTGGCTATTTGACTATAAAGGGGTATGACAAGCGTTTTGGAAACTACCTGCTGAAATTTCCCAATGATGAAGTACGATATGGATTTATGGATTTTTTGGTTCCTTATTACACATCAGTGGTAGATGATGAACGGGGTTTTATCTTGGTAAATTTGTACGTGAATTGGAGAGTGGTGATGTTGATGCTTTTCTTACCCGCTTGCAGGCTTTCTTCGCAGATTTCCCTTATGAACTGAATGAAAAGACCGAACGACATTATCAGGTTGTATTTTATTTAGTTTTCAAACTGATGGGGCAATTTACCGGAGCAGAGGTTCGTAGTGCCCGCGGACGGGCGGATGCAGTGGTGAAAACTCCGAAGTATATTTATGTATTTGAATTTAAACTGAATGGTACTGCCGAACAGGCTTTGCAGCAGATTGATGAAAAAGGCTATCTGATACCTTATCGTAGACGGGCGTGAGTTGGTTAAAGTTGAGTGGAGTTCAGTGCAGAAAAAGGAATATAGACCGGTGGTTGTATTAGCTCGATAACCATGTTGTTAAAGGAGTTACGGAGCCGTTTGAGATTGTTCAAGCGGCTCTTGTTTTGCGGGTAGTTCTTCTTATCGTTTGTTTTAAATCCAAATCATAATCTCTATTTCTTTATCAGTTGTGATCTTTTCCTTTTTTCTGATTTCCGCTTTGAGAGGAAGTAAATAAGTATCAAGTTTGGTGTCAAACCAGATTGCGGTTTCCCATTGGGTATTGCCTGTTTTGGCCGTCATCTTCAACCGTCCCCAGCCTTCCTCTAAGAATCCGAGATTCTCTCTTATTTCTTTGGACATCTCTTTCGGCAGGCAGGCTATGTGCCAACCGCCCGTTCCAACAGTCGATGAGTAGTTCCATACTTTTGCGGTAAACTCGTATTTCATTCCTTTATTTTTCATTGTACAAAAATAGGTAATAATAGGAGATTGGTTGTTCTTTTTCTCTCAATTAATTTTTGATGTTATATTCTATTACAGGAATCAACAACTGGGTGAAGAAACAGAATAAGTCAAAGTTAGCTTGTGCATAGCCCTTGTGGCTGCCACATAAAGCATACTTTTATCAATATTGGAATGATAGTTCTTATCATCTGTTTGCGGAATGATTACTTCGTCAAATTCCAGTCCTTTCGCCATATGGGCGGAAGTGATGATAATTCCTCTTACATAAGCAGAACTTTGATTGGACAAAAGTGAGATGTCGTTTGCATATATCTGGAGCTTTTGAACAAGTTCTTTTGCTTGGGATTCTGTTTTGCAGATAATCCCTAATGAGGTATAATGGGAGTTCCTGAAGGAGTTTACTAAATCCGCAATACCTTGATCTCTTCTTCTGCATTCTTGAATGGAAGAATCTTGGGGTGTTCCCCATGTCTCATAATCGGTTCTAATTCATTGTTCGATTGAATTTTTTGTGCAAAACTGGTAATCTCAAAAGTAGAACGATAGCTTTTGCAAAGTTTCATAATTTCTCCTGTTGCAAATGCTTTTTGAATCATACTGGCAGTGGAAGATCCATAAGGATTGACGGATTGTGAAGCGTCTCCAAGAATTGTTTTTCGACACGGATAAAGTTTTTGAATCACCTTGTATTGTATGGGAGAATAGTCCTGCATTTCATCTATCAGAAGGTGTTTGACGTAAGATTGGGCGTTGTTCCCATTTAATGCGATATGCAGATAAGCCAAAGGGGCTAAATCTGCATATTCCAGTATGCGGTTTTTGCGTGTCTTGAACATCTCCGGTTTTCCGATCCACTCAAAAAAGTCTTTATAGATTTGGAGATCGTTATTGCCTACGAACATCTTTTTTATCTCTTTCTTTAGTTGGTTTTTCTCCGGAGTGCTAACTGTGAGATTATATTGTAGTTGCATCATTTCCAGGATGTAATCTGTCATAGTCTCAAATCGTTGACGTATGGGATAGCGGTGGAATCGTTTGAATTGTTCGTTAATAAATTCGGCAGGAATGGTGATGTATTTGGTGAGTTTTATGTCTGTTGCTTTGAAATAGTTGTTTTCCATATAAAGGATGAATTTGTCAAGTAGTGATATAAACTCGAAGGAGGCTTTGTATTGTATCCGTTCGATAAAGTCGGGTGTCGGGTTTTCTAATAGTTCCGTCACCTGTTCGAAGAAATTCTGGTGTTTATATTTGTTGTCAATTACATCCGACAGAATTTGCTCCATGCTGGTTTCGGGAACGGTCTCTTCGCCAAGTTCCGGAAGTACATTAGAAATGTAATCGGCAAATACTTTATTGGGGGAGATGATTAATATGTCTTTGGAAGAAATCTGTCCTTTCTGTGCATAAAGCAGGTAGGCAATACGATGGAGGGCGATAGAGGTTTTTCCTGAACCGGCAACACCTTGTATAATAAGTACAGAAGCGTTTTCATTACGGATGATCTGATTCTGTTCCCTCTGAATTGTCGTGACGATATTTTTCATTTTATTGTCGGCATTGGAACATAGTTCTTTTTGCAGAATATCGTCATGAACAGTGACGGAACTTTCAATCATGTACTCTATTTTTCCTTTGCGAATACGATATTGGCGTTTGAGTGAGATCGTCCGTTAATTTTGCCTGCCGGGGAGGAGTAGAACGCCTCGCCTAATTCATGATCGTAGAACATGCTTGAAATAGGAGCTCGCCAATCGTAAATCAGATTCTTTTTTTGATTGAGGTCATAGAAAGTATGTATTCCTATATAGATCGGACTAACTTGGCTTTGTCTTTCTTTTCACGAAAGTCGATTCGTCCGAAATAGGGATATCCAGTATTTTGCTTAGTCGCCTGCGTTTGTCAATTACATTTTCACCTAATGCAAAGTGATTTAATATGCTTTCACGCATGGAACGGATTTCGTGCGGATCGATATCTTTGTTCGACCATAGATAATCCTTGTACTCCTGCAGGGTGTCTATATGCTCTTTGACGGAAGTAGTGGTGGTGTTAATCGTATCATGGATAGTGGTTATGACTTGCTGTAAATACTCTTTCCTGTTTCTCTGTTTGATTGAATATCATAATCTCTTTTAGTTGTATGGTGAAGAATTGAATTTGCGGACAAAGTTAGCTCAACCCATTAAGGGATTAAATAGTTATTTATAGCTATATATGTATCCTTTTTCCTATTTTTGCATACTTACTTAATAAGGAAAAAGATGAATATTTTTGAATTGGCAAAACGTAACCAGCAGAAAGCTTGGGAGATTATAGAGGATACCCGTATTGTTCGGATATGGGAGGGGATTGGTGCCAAAGTGAATCTGGTAGGTTCGTTGCGTACAGGATTATTGATGAAACATCGGGATATTGATTTTCATATTTATACTTCTCCTTTGGATTTGTCTGCCAGCTTTCGGGCGATGGCTGAATTGGCGGAAAATACGTCAATAAAGAAGATTGAATATACGAATTTATTACATACAGCAGAAGCGTGTATAGAGTGGCATGCATGGTATCAGGATATGGAAGGAGAACTCTGGCAAATGGATATGATTCATATCCAAGAAGGCTCTCGTTATGATGGCTATTTTGAAAGGGCGGCCGAACGCATTTCTGCGGTATTGACAGATGAAATGAGACTGGCTATCCTGAAATTAAAATACGAAACGCCTGATACGGAAAAGATTATGGGAGTGGAGTATTATCAAGCTGTGATTCAGGATGGTGTACGTAGTTATCCGGAATTTGAGGAATGGAGAAGATTGCATCCGGCGGTGGGTGTGGTAGAATGGGTGCCTTAGACAGACTGGTAGCTTCAGGAAAAGGCGTATGGGTTAATTAACTTAGTAGTCCGGTTTCCTGTCCCAAACGAATGGCTTCGATAGAATTTTGCACACCTAATTTGCGTAACAGGTTCTGCCGGTGAATATTGACAGTGTGAATACTGATACATAGCTTGTCTGCAATCTCTTTACTTAACAACCCTTTTTGAATAAGCCGTAATATCTCTATTTCCCGATTAGTGAGGTTGAGCGAAGAAGGCATTAGCAAAGAGGAAGGAGAGAAGAATTCCCCGTTCTTCAGATTTAGGACAGTGCAGTCTACTGTTTCGGAATGTTTTTGGTCGGGTGAAATATCCATATTGCCTATTACGAGCCATGCTTTGCCGTTACGGTCTTGTTCCAAAACTTGATGTCGGCTAGTGACACGTATATATTGCTGCTTGGCATTGAGTATACGGAAACTGTAAATGTTGGAATAGTCGTTTCGCTGTTCGAGAGGCAGACTGTAAATGAACTGGCTTAACGTGACCTGTAATGCTGCCAGTTGCGCACGGTCGTCCGGATGAATACGTGATTCTAAATAATCTCCCTGCTTTTCCAAAGTTTCTATCTTGTGACTGTCATACCCCAGTAAATCAACGAAATTCGAGGATGCATACGTGTAATTGCATTTGTAAACATCGACAACAAATGTGCAGTTGTGACAGATTTTGAAAGTTGGTGAAGTATGGATTTATCCCGTTCCCACACGGCGTAATCAATATCGGTAGCAGACAAGCATTGCTTACACATTCTTCTCGGGTGATATCGTTTGATTTATTCATGGCGAATGTTTCTGGGTACTGATAGTTTGTTTTGAGAAATCATTTATTTACCAATCAATTTCTTCTATTCCCTTACTATGCAAGAAAGCATTGGCTTTGCTGAAGTGCTTGCAACCGAAGAAACCATATTCGGCAGAGCGGGAGAGGGATGAACAGTGGTTAGTACCAGATGTTTGTTGCTATCTATCAAAGATAATTTCTCTTTCGCATAACTTCCCCAAAGCATAAATATCAAATTCTCCCGTTTTCACTTAGTTTCCTGATAACTGCGTCTGTGAAGATTTCCCAGCCCATATTTCGGTGAGAACCGGTTTCGTGCGCACGTACAGTAAGAACAGAGTTTAGCGGGAATACACCTTGAGCTACCCAACGATCCAAATTACCGGAAGTTGGAATTGGCTTTCCCAAATCTTGGTGTATTTCTTTGAAGATGTTGCTTAGTGAACCAGGGATAGCTACTCCATCGGTACAGAAAAACAGACTCCATAATATTGTCCGGATTGGGATAAGGGTCCTGTCCAAGGATAACTACTTTTACTTTTCGAAGGGACAGGAATTGAATATATGAAAAATCTGATGTCAAGAGGGAGGACGTGTGCCCGTTTATATTCATCTTTGACGAATGTAACCAACTTTTCGAAGTATGGTTTGTCAAATTCTTCTTGTAATTGTTGTTTCCAACTTGGTTCTATTCTGACATCCATAAAGTGGGACTTGATAATTTATGTAATGGCAAAAGTAGATATATTACAAGAGAATATCAAGAATGAGAGGCAAAATTGTGTATCTCGCCGATTTAGGATGAATTGTGTGCTAATAAATGATAATTATCGTCTTTCTTCCGAAAAAGAACGGGTATAAATGTATTATTCTGATTTATTGTGTTATCTTTGTACCAAGAGTTTGAGTTACGAATCATTATCGTATAGTTCTTCTTTATAATATTTTATTAGCAAGCAGTCCTTGTCTTTAATTATCCTCCTCACTCAAATTAGTATTTATTTTAATAAAATTTTAAATGAACATTTACATTTGGTTTAAGCTATGGCACTAATGATGCTGACTTAACAAATTTATTTGCAGAGTTTGGAGAAGTTTCTTCAGCTAAAGTAATTTTTGACAGAGAAACTGGTAGATCCAGAGGATTTGCTTTCGTAGAAATGCCGAATGATACAGAAGGACAAAAAGCAATTGACGAACTGAATGGAGTTGAATACGACCAGAAAGTTATTTCAGTAAGCGTGGCACGTCCTCGTACTGAAAGACCGTCTAACGGTGGTGGTAAGTGGTGGTTATAATAACTCTAGAAGATATTAATATCCGAATAAAAGCAGAAGATATTATCTTCTGCTTTTATTTAATAAGTTATTTTCGTTTCATGATTCAACGGAGGAATCTTCTGATTGACACAGGGGAAGACAAAAAATCATATTACATTTAAGTTCTGCTAATTCTGGCTCTTTTTCTGTGCAATATCAGGAATATCTACTCCTGCACTTTCCATTCTGAAAATAGATTTATTAGACTTTTTTGTAATACACAATACTCTTGAAGAAGTCAGGAGTAAAGGTTTAATAAATTACACCCAACAAGGCAAATAGTCAATGACAGGGCAATCTTGAGCGCTTGGATAAAGTGTGCTCACACTGTTTATCTTGTTCAATTGCTCTAAAGCAAAATAAAACATATGAAATCATTCTTTATAGGAAATATTGAGATAAAAACACCTGTAATACAAGGTGGAATGGGAGTAGGTATCTCGCTCTCGGGTTTGGCTTCGGCAGTAGCAAACGAAGGAGGAGTAGGCGTTATATCATGCGCAGGTTTAGGTTTGTTATACCCCAAAGGGAAAGGTACTTATCGAAAAATGTATTAACGGGCTGAAGAGGAAATCCGGAAAGCGTGCGAAAACAAAAGGTATTATTGGTGTAAACGTCATGGTTGCTTTATCGAATTATGCGGATATGGTGCGCACCGCAATCGAGGAAAAGATTGATGTGGTATTTTCCGGTGCCGGGCTTCCACTCGACCTGCCTTCATATCTGACTCCAGAGAGTACAACCAAGCTAGTGCCTATTGTATCTTCTTCAAGAGCTGCCAAAATAATCTGTGACAAATGGCAAAAGAATTATACCTATCTGCCGGATGCAATCGTGGTGGAGAACAAAGCCGGTGGACATTTAGGATTCAAAAGAACAATTACAGGATCAGCATTATGCTTTGGAAACTTTGATTCCGGAAGTGGTAATGATTGCATCCAGCTATAAAGAACAGAAACATATTCCGGTGATTGCCGCCGGTGGAATTTCGACAGGGGAAGATATTGCGCACTTTATGGAACTGGGAGCTGCAGGGGTACAAATGGGAAGTATATTTGTTACCACCCAGGAATGTGACGCGTCCGAGACGTTCAAGGAAGTATATATTCACTCCAAGTCCGAAGATGTTCTTATTATTGAAAGTCCTGTAGGAATGCCAGGACGAGCTATTGACGGGAATTTATTCACAATGTGAATAGTGGACTGGAAGTATAAGAGTTGCTCATTCCATTGTATCAAAACATGTGATTATACAAAAAGCCCTTATTGCATTATTAAGGCTTTATATAATGCAGCCAAAGGAAATATGAAAAAAGGCTATGCTTTTGCCGGTAGCAATGCTTTTCTCGCTGAAAAATCAGTAGTGTAAAAGAAGGAATGAGTACACTGGAGCGAGAGTTTGCTTGGCAACCCATAAAAAGACTTAACCTACGGGATTTTCATTCCCATGATGGAGTTTGTCAGTCCCTTTACAATATAAATTAATAGCTGTTTTGATACAGCAAAACAACAATTATGACATTTAAAGAATTAAATATAACCGAACCGATTTTAAAAGCTATTGAAGAAAAAGGATATGCAGTGCCCACTCCCATTCAGGGAGAGGCAATTCCGGCTGCATTAGCAAAAAGAGATATATTAGGCTGTGCGCAAACGGGAACAGGTAAAACTGCTTCGTTTGCTATTCCCATTATACAACATTTGCAAATGAATAAAGAGGCAGCCAAGTGCCGGGGGATTAAAGCGTTGATTTTGACGCCCACCCGTGAACTTGCCTTGCAAATAAGTGAATGCATTAATGATTATGCCAAATATACCCAAGTGCGGCATGGGGTTATTTTGGCGGAGTAAATCAACGTCCTCAAGTTGACATGTTACACAAAGGAATTGATATCCTGGTTGCTACACCGGGACGTTTGCTTGACTTGATGAATCAGGGACATATCCATCTGGATAAGATACAATATTTTGTACTTGATGAAGCAGACCGTATGCTTGATATGGGATTTATTCATGATATCAAGCGGATATTACCGAAACTTCCGAAAGAAAAACAGACTTTATTCTTCTCCGCTACAATGCACGATACAATTATTTCTTTAACGAATTCTTTGTTGAAGAATCCTGTACGAATCAGCATAACTCCGAAATCATCGACTGTGGATGCTATTGAACAGATGGTTTATTTCGTAGAGAAAAAGGAAAAGAGTCTTTTACTGGTTTCGATTTTGCAAAAATCAGAAGATCAGTCGGTGTTGGTATTTTCACGTACGAAGCATAATGCTGATAAGATCGTAAAGATACTGGGCAAGGCGGGAATTGGTAGCCAGGCGATTCATGGAAATAAAAGTCAGGCAGCGCGGCAGTTGGCTTTGGGCAATTTCAAGTCGGGCAAAACACGTGTGATGGTGGCTACTGATATTGCAGCCAGAGGTATCGATATTAACGAACTTCCTTTAGTTATCAACTATGATCTTCCTGATGTGCCGGAAACGTATGTGCATCGTATTGGACGTTCCGGAAGAGCCGGGAATACAGGGACAGCACTGACATTCTGCTCGCAGGAAGAGCGTAAACTCGTTAATGATATTCAGAAATTGACGGGTAAGAAGCTGAATAAAGCCAGTTATACTATTTGAAATCAACAAATAACAATCTCTTTAAAATTAATATAAAACTAAATATAAATTCTATGGCAAAATCCATGACAGTTGGTAAACGTGAAAATGAAAGAAAAGACTCGCTAAACGAGAAGAAAAACTGAAAAAGAAAGCAAGAAATTATCGGGCAGCTCAAATAGCTTTGAGGATATGATTGCCTATGTAGATGAGAACGGAATGATAACTTCGACTCCTCCGACAGAGGATATAAAGAAGGAAGAAATTAATCCGGATGAAATAATTATAGCAACTCCTAAAAAGGAAGAAGAGGAGCCAACGATCCTGAGAGGACGGGTTGAGTTTTTTAATGAGTCAAGAGGATTTGGCTTTATTAAAGACCTTTCAGGTGTTGAGAAATACTTTTTTCATGTAAACAATGTCATTGGCAATATTGCAGAAAATAATATCGTAACATTTGACCTTGAGCGTGGAGTGAAAGGCATGAATGCGATCAATATCTCTTTGGAAAACAAATCTACATCGGAAGATTTAGCTCAATCTAAACCTGTATAGGGAAGTGTATATTCTGCTTGTGTGTAAAATAAAACAAAATAATTAGAGATATGAAAAAGGTAATATAATGCGTGATGTTATTTCATCCAGTCAGTTTACTGGAAATGTTATTAAAGAGTACAAAAAGGGTTTGGGAGATATGGTATTGGTAGCAATAACTCCGCGGACTACCATTGAACTTCCTGCGCATTTGACTCAAGCAGAAATAGATGCTCGTGTGGAGATTTATAAAAAACTGCATAGTTCTAAAGTATAGGCGGTTGCAAATTGCAATACGAGGAATAAAAATCCCTTGAACTTCAAAGTCCAAGGGATTTTTATTACCGAATCGTTAGTGGTGCCACCAGGAATCGAACCGGGGACACAAGGATTTTCAGTCCTTTGCTCTACCAACTGAGCTATGGCACCTCGTGCTTGTTCGGTCCGGTAATATCTCTTTTGCGGTTGCAAAGGTAGTGAAACTTTTGGATTCTGCAAGCCTTATGGAAATAAAAAACACTGATAAAAAGTTAGTCGGCTAATTATCAGTGTTGTATAAGATGAAAATATTTCAGGTATGTGATGAAATCTATTGCTTATCTTCTTTTAATGGATTCCATCCCTGTGCTTTTAGTTCGAATTCTTGTCCATCACGGGTAATCAATGCACAGCCAAGTTCGGGTTTGGTAATATGTCCGATGAGACGAACTCCTTCCATTTGTGAAATTTTCTCATGATCGGCGATGGAAACAGTAAAGAGTAGTTCATAATCTTCTCCACCATTCAAGGCACAAGTCGTAAGATTCATGTTAAACTCTTCAGCCATAACAGCTGTCTGATAATCGATTGGGATGTGCTCCTCGTAAACGCGGCAACCAGCATTGCTTTGTTTGCAGATATGCATCAGTTCTGATGACAGGCCGTCGGAAATGTCCATCATAGAAGTAGGGACAATATTGGCGGCTGCCAATTTCTCAATGATATCTTTGCGCGCTTCCGGTTTCAATTGGCGTTCTAATAAATACTCTTTGCCGGAGAAATCCGGTTGGACATCTTTATCACCTTGCAATACGACTTTTTCACGTTCCAAAAGTTGTAAACCCATATAGGCTGCTCCCAAGTCACCGCTGACACAGATTAGGTCAGTGTCTTTGGCTCCGTTGCGGTAGACCACTTTGTCTTTATCGGCATCTCCGATACAAGTAATGCTGATAGCAAGACCTGTCAGAGAAGAAGTGGTATCGCCTCCCACAATGTCGACATTGTATTGCTGGCAAGCCAGACGGATACCGGAATAAAGTTCGTCCATATCTTCCACGCTGAAACGCTTGGAAAGACCAAGAGATACCGTAATCTGCCGGGGAGTACCGTTCATGGCATAAATATCGGAGAAATTAACTACGGCCGATTTATATCCCAAATGCTTCAAGGGAACATAAGTCAGGTCAAAATGCACACCTTCCATAAGCAGGTCGGTTGTTACCAGTACTTGCTTTTCTGAAGGGTAGGAGAGAACGGCGGCATCGTCGCCCACTCCATATTTGCTGGATTCGTTTTCCAGTTTGATTCCTCGGTGAGGCGGTCAATCAGACCAAACTCACCAAGAGATGCTATTTCAGTTCTCATAAATCGGGATGATTGTTTAGGCACGGTTGATAAGTTCACGCATGATAGTGGTCATTTTAGGTTGAGCTGCGTCCGCTGCCTTCTGAACTTCTTCGTGTGTTACTTCTACGATTTTCCTTCTACTCCTAAGTCGGTAATGACGGAAATACCAAAACTTTGATACCACAATGGTTGGCTACGATAACTTCGGAACGGTAGACATACCAACTGCATCAGCACCAAGGATATGGAATAGTTTATATTCGGCAGGAGTCTCGAAAGTAGGGCCTTGCGTACCGATATAAATTCCATGTTGTACCTTAATGCCTTTTTCTTTGGCAATCTCGTCAGCCTTACTAATCAGTTCCTTGCAGTATGCTTCGCTCATGTCCGGGAAGCGAGGTCCGTAAGGGATATTTTTCCGCGAAGCGTGTGTTCGAAATAGTTGATATGGTCAGTGATAATCATCGGTCACCGATTTCGAAATCTGCATTTGTACCGCCACTGGCATTGGATACAAACAAGGTTTTGATACCTAATTCACGCATGACACGTACAGGGAAAGTTACTTCTTTCATCGAATAACCCTCGTAATAGTGGAAGCGTCCCTGCATAGCCATGATATCCTTATTGCCTAGTTTGCCGAAAATCAGTTTACCGCTATGACCTTCGACGGTAGATACCGGGAAGTTGGGGATATCCGAATACTTTATTTCATACTTCTCGGTGATTTCGTTTGCCAAACTGCCAAGCCCGGTGCCTAGTATAATAGCAGTTTCCGGACTGGTATGCATCTTACCTTTCAGATAAGCTGCGGTTTCTTGTATTTTCTCTAACATAGTCAATAATATGTTGGTTAAATTTATCTTGTTGATTTTGTAATATTTCAATCTCAATCGGCAAGGCGTAAATAAATGGTTTCAATTCCTTGTCCAAAGCCGGATGGTTAATCAGGCGTGTTGCATCTTTCTCGGTGGTAATAATCAACCGGTGTTCTCCTTTCAGTTTATGAAACCGTTCTTTGATAAGCTGTATATCCCGATGAGTGAAATTGTGGTGATCGTCAAACGATAGTAAATCTATTTGTTTGGTACAACCTTCCAGTCTTTCGAGAATAGGGGCAGTGAGGCAATTCCGTCATCAATAATATATCAGTGTTTGTCAGTGAGGACAAAGCAACCTCATGGTTTGTCGAAATTGCATTTGTGTCCGGAGACATGGTAGGGAACACTGGTTGCAGGTTACCATACCGGAACGATGAGAAGAATAACTGTTGATAAGGATAAAGGTTCAGTCGTTTTGTGATAATATTATAGTCAATCGGCTTAATATCCTGCGGACACTTTGTGACAATGACGATTTGCGCCCGATTCTTGCCGCTAATTGGTTCACGAAGCCGTCCTGCGGGGAGCAAAGTGTCATCACAGAATAATCGGTGATAATCCGTTAACAGAATACTCAATCCCGGTTTGACGTATCGGTGCTGGAAAGCATCGTCCAATAGGATAACATCTATTGAAGGCTTTTGCAGTGCAAGCAACTTTTCTATGCCATGACAACGCTTTTCATCGACAGCTACTGTGACAGACGGGAATTTTTGTATGCATCTGGTAAGGTTCGTCGCCAATGCTTCTTGCCGTACTTTCCGGAGTTGCCAATACATAACCTTTCGTGTGCCGTTTATATCCCCGGCTTAATACAGCTACCTTATATTGATTACAAAGAAACTTTATCAGATATTCAGTGTGCGGAGTTTTTCCTGTCCCTCCTACAGCGAGATTACCCACGCTGATAATAGGTATATCAAAACTCTTTGATTGAAGAACTTCCCAGTCAAAGAGTTTATTTCTCATCATTACCACTGCTCCGTAGAGCCAGGAGGCAGGGTAGAGCCACTTATGTATCTTGATAAAGTGTTCGTCCATGTATTACGGTTTATTTAATATTCAGTTCGAACGGAATACGTGCCTGAATCATGGATTGTTCTTGCAGATTTTTCAGTAAACCGAATTGCTGGTAGTACTCGCCTAATTTACTTTTCAGTAATTGTGATTCTACATAATTCGTCGGTTTCGTATCAAGCAGGGAAGACAGGAAATCTTGTTTCTGGATAAGACACAACGGTATAGCCTTCGATACCGGCTTTTGCAACAGCAATATCCAGTGCCTTGTCAATGCCACCTAATTCGTCTACTAATCCCAGTTCTTTAGCAGTTTCCCCAGTCCATACACGGCCTTCGGCAATCTTCTCGATAGCTTCCTTCGTCATGTGACGTCCTTCGGCACAACGAGTTACAAAGGTATCATATCCTTCAGTTATCATCATTTGAAGCAATGATTTCTCATCCTCGTTAAACGGACGCATGATATTTCCGAAATCAGCGTATTTATTCGTTTTTACGACATCATAACTTAAGCCGATTTTGTCAGTCAATCCTTTCACATTAGGAATCATACCGAAGATTCCGATAGAACCGGTCAGGGTAGTAGGCTCTGCAACAATCGTATCGGCAACGCAAGAGATATAGTAACCTCCTGACGCAGCATAATCACCCATAGAGACAATGACCGGTTTCTTTGTTTTCAGCTCTTTCACAGCATGCCAGATTTGTTCCGAGGCGAAAGCACTTCCACCTGGAGAATTGACACGGAGTACAACAGCTTTCACATCATCATTATCTTTCAATTTGCGCAGGTCACGAATTACTTTCGAACCGACAATCCCATCTTCGGAAGTTGCAGAGCTCGGATAGTCTGTAATTTCACCGGATGCATAATAAACAGCTACGATATTACCGCTTTTATCTTTCGGCACATTTTTCCTTACGTTCATCATGTCGCCCAATCCTAATATAGGAAGATTATCATCTTCATTGATCTCTACCAATTTCTTAAGATAATTACGCACATCATTGCGATAAATCAGAGTATCAGCCAATCCACATTTTACACTCTCTTCTGCCGGATAGAACATGAGCATGCGATCTGCATAAACATTCAGTGAGTCTACAGAAATATTACGTGAAGTAGATACCCCTTCCGTAACCTGTCCCCAGATAGAAGTGATAAATGTGGTAACCTGTTCGCGGTTGGCAGGACTCATTTCCGTAGCAATAAACGGCTCTACGGCAGATTTATAAGTTCCCACCTTGAACACCTGCATCTCAACTCCTATTTTTTGCAGCAGATCTTTGTAGAACAGGGGAGCAGAGGCGATACCCCGCCATTCAATCATTCCTTTGGGATTGAGCAACACCTTATCGGCTGCGCTGGAAAGATAATAAAGTCCCTGCGTATAGGAGTCTGCATAAGCAATAACGAATTTTCCACTTTCTTTGAAGTCGAGCAGTGCGTTGCGGATTTCCTGCAAAGAAGCATAGGAGGTGCCTAATGAGTTTGCCTGTAGATAAATCCCTTTAATATTTTCGTTTTCTTTAGCCTTCTGGATGGAAGAAAGAATATCGTCCAGTCCGTACGTGTTAGAACCGTCACCCAACAACTGTGATAAAATATCCAGCGGATCTTCTTGCGTACGTTCAACCAACGTTCCGTTTAAGTCGAGCATCATTACAGAATTCTTTTACGATTGTTTCCGTGTCCGAAGCAGACATGATGCCAAACAACGTTACCATGCTGATTATAAATAATACAATACTTGACAAAATGATACCTGTCACCGTGGCAAGTGTAAATTTCAAGAAATCTTTCATTATACTTATTGTTTTGCGCCAGCTTGTTATTAAGCTAACAAAGATAAATAATTGAGTTGATATTTATTCAATAAGTCGTACGAATTTTTGTTTTGTCACAGCGAATCCATATAAATAGGAACTTCCTTCATTTAAGATTTAAGTATATTTGTCTGTATCAAATCCTTTTAAATGAGAAGAAATCTCTAATTTTGTGGCACAACTATTAATACATTGAATAATACTATCATGAAAAAACTCACATCTATCCTTTTATTGCTTTTGTTTGTATGGACGGTACAAGCACAAACTGCTCGTGAAGAGATCCGTGCAAACCGGTATTTATCCGCTAATAATTATTATGCATATCCCACGCCTACTGCCAAGCAGACAGCTGCTCCTAAGGGGTACGAACCTTTTATATCAGCACATATATGCGTCATGGTTCACGGTATTTGATTGATCCGAATGATTATCGTTTCCCAAGCAAACTTTATTAAAAGCCGACTCTTTAAACAAACTTACTGCAACAGGTAAAACACACTGGATATTGTTTTGCGCATGGCTGATATGGCGGAAGGTCGTCTTGGTGAACTGACTTCGGTGGGAGCACGCCAACACAGAGGAATTGCAAAGCGTATGTATACTAATTTCCCACAGATATTTGCGGATGGAACAGAAGTGGATGTCCGTTCCACAGTTGTCATCCGGTGTATATTATCCATGACATCCGAATGCCTCCAATTGCAGGCGATGAATCCTAATCTATGTATCAAGAATGATGCAAGTTACCATGATATGTATTACATGAATCCTCCTGCTAAGGATTTGAGTAAAATAGCTAGTTCCGATAAAGTGAAGAAGGTTCAGAAAGATTTTGAAGCTACCCATGTACGTCCGCAACGGTTGATGAAAACATTGTTTACAGACGAAGCGTATGTAAAAGCAAACGTTGATGAAGCGCGCCTGATGAGACGTCTTTTTGATTTGGCTTGTAATATGCAGAGTCATGATACAGATATGCAGCTATATTCTCTTTTCACGGATGAAGAGTGTTATGATTTATGGAGTTGTAACAACTTATATTGGTATCTGACACACGCTTGTTCTCCTGTAACGGATGGTTTGATGCCCTATCGGGAAGCCGACTTGTTGCGTAATATTTTAGATAGGGCAGATGCTGCTTTGAAAGAAGGTAAGAACCATAGTACTTTAAGATTTGGTCATGAGTCTTGTCTGTTACCGTTAGTCGCTTTATTGGAACTGAATCATTATGGAGAATCTTACCCTGACGTAGAAAAGTTATCCGAACAATGGAGAGCGTATGATATTTTCCCGATGGCTAGTAACGTGCAATTCGTCTTTTTCCATAAAAGGAAGTAACGATGTATTGGTAAAAGTATTACTTAATGAAAAGGAAGCTAAACTACCGGTGAAAACAGACGTAGCTCCTTATTACCACTGGAAAGATGTAGAAAGCTACTATCGTGAAAAATTAGATAAATATCAGCATATATAATGCGACATTAACTTAACATTATTATATTTACCATGAGAAGAAAAACCCCTTTTATGGCTGCAACTCTGGCAGCAGGCTTGTTTTTTTATTCTTCTTGTACTCCGGCTGAAAAGACGGATACAAAAGATTATACTCAATACGTTAATACCTTTATCGGTGGCGCAGACAACGGGCATACATTTCCCGGCGCATGTTATCCTTTCGGTATGATACAGACCAGCCCTGTGACGGGTGCAGTCGGTTGGCGTTACTGTTCTGAATATGTTTATGAGGATTCTCTGGTTTGGGGATTTACACAGACACATTTGAATGGAACAGGCTGTATGGATTTGGGGGATATTCTGGTGATGCCGTTCACTGGCACACGTGCCCGTGCGTGGGATGCTTATCGCAGTCATTTCCCTAAAGATAAAGAAGCGGCTACTCCGGGATATTACACTGCAGAGCTCTCTGATCCACAGGTAAAAGCAGAACTGACTGCCTCTATCCATGCTGCCCTTCACCGCTATACTTATCACAAGGCTGATTCTGCCTCTATATTGATTGACTTGCAACATGGTCCTGCATGGAGAGAAGAACAATATCATTCACAAGTCAACAGTTGTGAAGTGAACTGGGAAGATGCTCAAACACTGACAGGACATGTCAATAACACGGTATGGGTCAATCAAGATTATTTCTTTGTGATGAAGTTTAATCGTCCGGTAGTCGATTCACTTTATCTTCCGATGGGCGAAACAGAAAAAGGAAAACGTATCATTGCCTCTTTTGACATGCAGCCGGGAGACGAGCTGATGATGAAAGTGGCTCTTTCCACCACCAGCATAGACGGGGCTAAAAAGAATCTGGAAGCAGAAATTCCTGCCTGGGATTTTGAAGGAGTAAGAGCTACCGCCCACAATGAATGGAATAACTATTTGAGCCGTATTGAAATAGAGGGTACCGATGATGAAAAGACAAATTTCTATACTTGTTTCTACCACGCATTGATTCAGCCTAATCAAATTTCGGACGTAGATGGTATGTATCGTAATGCCGCCGACTCTATTGTAAAAGCCGGAACTGGTGCTTTCTATTCTACATTTTCTTTGTGGGATACTTACCGTGCCGCTCATCCATTTTATACATTGGTGATTCCCGAACGTGTGGACGGTTTTGTGAATTCTCTCATCGAACAGGGTGAAGTGCAAGGCTTCCTGCCTATTTGGGGATTGTGGGGAAAAGAGAATTTCTGTATGATTGGTAATCATGGCGTATCAGTCATTGCCGAGGCTTATCGCAAAGGATTCCGTGGCTTTGACGCTGAACGTGCTTTCAATATAATAAAGAAGACGCAGACTGTATCTCATCCGTTGAAGTCTGATTGGGAGGTTTATACGAAATATGGTTATTTCCCGACAGATCTGATAAAAGCAGAATCTGTATCTTCCACTTTAGAATCTGTATATGATGATTATGCTGCTGCCGATATGGCACGTCGTATGGGTAAAGAGGAAGATGCCGCTTATTTTGCGAAACGTGCTGACTATTATAAGAATCTTTTCGATCCGGAGACGAAGTTCATGCGCCCGCGCAAGGCTGATGGGACTTGGAAAGCTCCGTTTAACCCAAGTGCATTGGCACATTCTGAAAGTGTCGGTGGAGATTATACGGAAGGAAATGCATGGCAATATACTTGGCATGTACAACATGATGTTCCAGGATTAATCCAGTTGTTTGGGGGAGAAAAAACTTTCTTGAATAAATTAGACTCATTGTTTACGGTTAAGCTAGAAGGTGAAAGTTTGGCGGATGTTACTGGATTAATCGGGCAATATGCTCATGGAAATGAGCCAAGCCATCATGTTACTTATTTGTATGCACTGGCTGGTCGTCCGGAACGTACACAGGAATTGGTTCGTGAAATATTTGATACTCAATATAAAAACAAACCCGACGGACTTTGCGGAAATGATGATTGCGGACAGATGTCTGCTTGGTATATGCTTAGTGCGATGGGATTCTATCCGGTAGATCCGGTAAGTGCGGAATATGTATTCGGTGCTCCACAGTTGCCGAAGATGACTTTACATTTGGCTGATGGCAAGACTTTCACAATTATTGCGGAGAATTTGTCGAAAGAACATAAATATGTAGATAGTATTACATTGAATGGCGAACCATATACAAAGAAAACGATCTCGCATGAAGATATTGTAAAAGGTGGTACACTGGTGTATAAGATGAAGTAATAAATTCTCAAGCATTCTCACTGCGATGAGAAAAAATACTCATCGCGGTGAGAATTATCCCTTGTCAGAGCATACGGAAACGGCGTTTTACACAGACTGAAACTACCTTTATTGCATAGTCCTACTCACCTCTATACGCTGTTTTTCAAACTTCTCATTATTGGTGTTGCGATTACTAACCTCTTTACAGCGAATAGGTGCACTCATTTCAAGCAAGCGCAAAATCTCATTTAAAGATTCACCTTCAAAAGTCGCTTTATAGGAATACTTTCCTAGTTCGGCGTCTTTCAGAATAAATTCCACGTTATAAGTCTGTCCCAAACGCTTGAATACATATTCCAGCGGGTCATCTCTAAAAATGAGTATTCCATCTTTCCATGAGCACCATTTATAAGTATTGGTCTTATTGACGTTATATAGAGCAGTGCCTAGATTATAGTCAATCTTCTCTCCCGGTGAAAGGGAAATCGTCTTTTTCTGGTCAAGAGTAACTGCGACCTTTCCTTTTACTAATGTCACTGCTGCTACATGATCCGGAGCGTATGCGTTCACATTGAATGCAGTGCCGGTAGCTTCTACAGTCAGTTGTTTTGTTTTTACGATGAAGGGATGCTCTTTATCGGATTCTACTTCAAAATAGGCTTCACCCTGCATTGAAACAACTCTTTGCTTATCATTGAATTGAGTCGGATACTTTAAAGAACTTCCGGCGTTCAGCCAAACTTTAGAACCGTCAGGCAGATTAACTACCGACCAGGTGCCATAAGGAGTGAATAACTCCTGATAAGTCTCTGCAATTTGAGAAGCGGGTTTAAAATAAAGATAAGCAGATAATATCAGTAAAGGAAGAAGTAAGATAGCTGCCACTTGCTGCCAATAGTGCAGGAAGGACAACTTAGGACGAACGGAAACCGGCGGCCGGTTTTGATGGAGAATCTGCTCCATTACTTTTCTGTGCGCACTGTCCACATCTATCTCTTCCGGATTAAAGGCCGGGTGACTGATCTCCCATATATTCTTTTGTGCCAGAAAGCTTTTATAATTTTCGGGAGTAGCTGATATCCAATCATCCAGTATCTTAATGTCTTCTGCTGTAGACTCTTTCGAGAGATATCTGGAGATTATAATTTCTATGTCTGAATCTTTATTTATCATATGCATCTTACCTTATATATAATAGACGTTTCAGAAAGAAAATCCCACATTCATTAGTGGAAAAGAAATAAAAAAAGTAGTAAATAAAAATCTTTTAATAAGATGCGGAGCTGCTTCAATGCTTTGCTGATACGTACTTCTACCGTTCTGACAGAGATATTCAGGTGATTGGCTATTTCCTGATATTTAATGTTTTCTAATCGGCTCATCTCGAACACTTCTCTTTCTTGAGGAGGTAATTGTTCCAATGCATTTTTAAGTTGCCGGCATAAATCAGAATACAGTATGTAGTTTTCTGTCGTATCTATATCTATAGAATCCGATTTAAGTTCGTAAGCAACGTGTTCATCTATAATCCTGCGATGGCGTAATTCGTCCAGACAGTAATTCCTGACCGCTTTCAGTAAATATGATTTTAGTGAGTTCTCAATTACCAATGATTTCCGGTCATTCCATAGTTTGAGAAAGATATTTTGCACAATATCTTCACAGGTAGATTTCTCCGGAATGTAAGTACCGCCAAACAATACCAAATCTTTATAATAAGCATGGAATAGTCGGGTAAAAGCCTGTTTATCATCCTGTTTTAGTACTATTACCAGAAAACGGTCGTCGGAAGTCTGTTGTTGGATATTCGGCATAGTATTGTAGTAAAGGTTCTATTGTCGGGGTAAAAATAGAAAGATTATTTGTGATAAACGATAGTTTGAAGAAAAAATAATGCAGATGAAAAAATAATGCGATATCCAATGTGGCTTTTATTTTTAGAAACGTCTTATTGATAGAAACGAGAGAAAAACACATTTATTAACCTTTAAATAATACAAGCCATGAGAAAGACATAATCAGTGAATTCAGCTTCCGACAACTGATAAAAAAGGAAGGTCTGACTCACCTTCCTTCCAAAGATTCAGTTATTCGTTAATCAACTTATTTGTAGAACCAATAACCAAACATGTAAAGGTATGAAACTTATTTCAATTAGAAAAATGAAAAAGAGAATTAATGTACCTGCGAATGTAAAAATGGGGAGAATCTGTGCTATATGGTTGTTTTGTATAGCTTTGCAAGCTGTCAGTATACCTATCCTGGCACAATCCGCCAAAATTACATTGCGACTGAAGAATGTGACTGTAGAGGAGGTCTTGACTAGTATCGAAAATCAGACAGAATATCGTTTTTATACAACAAAGATATTGTTGATGTAAGCCGTATCGTAAGTATTTCTGTGAAAAATGAATTGATGACTCTGGTACTGGATAAACTTTTTAAAGGCGAAGGAGTATCTTATACCATTGAAAAACGTCAGATTTTAAACAAAGTTTCATCTCGGGCACAGGATAACAAACAGCCGGTCAAGGTGACAGGTAAAGTAGTGGACGAATCCGGCGAAGCTCTTCCGGGAGTGACTGTTATTATAGAAGGGGCTACTCAAGGAACCATTACCGGTATAGATGGCAATTACCAGTTGCAAGTTCCGGAAGGCTCGACACTGAAATTTACTTCAATAGGTTACACTACATATACGCAGAAAATTACCAGGCCGATGACGTTGAACGTGACGATGAAAGAAGATTCAAAACAATTGGATGAAGTTGTTGTGGTAGGGTATGGAACGACCACCCGTAAGAATCTGACAACTTCCATTGCAACGGTAAAAACGGAAAAAATATCGCGAGCCGCAACAAGTAATATGTCACAGATGTTGCTTGGGCGGGCTGCCGGACTGGAAGCTACGTTGACAAGCCCGCAACCGGGTGGAGCAGTTGACCTTTCAATTCGTGGGGCAGGTACTCCTATCTTTATAGTGGATGGCGTAATGATGCCTTCCACTTCTTTAGAGGTTGGAAACGGAAACCAGGTTATGCCCAACTCTATCAATCGTTCGGGATTGGCCGGACTTAATCCTGCCGATATTGAATCTATCGAAGTGTTAAAGGATGCATCTGCCTCCATTTATGGAATTGGTGCAGCCAATGGTGTCGTTTTAATCACTACAAAGAAAGGTACTGAAACTCGTCCCCAAATCACTTATGAAGGAAATTATTCTATCGTGAAAAACTATCCGTATCTGGAACCTTTGAGTGGGGAAGAATATATGAATGTTGCCAACATTTTCAATAAAGAAAACTATTTATTTACGAACGGTATGTATCCTTATGGTGATAAACCTTTTGATAATAAATGGGTACCTCAATTCTCACCTCAACAGATAGCTGCCGCTCAAACAACAGACTGGCTGGATTGTGTATTAAAGGATGGTAGTATCAATAATCATAATATCACAATTACGGGTGGTTCTAAACTGCTGAAATATTATCTGTCCGGAAATTATTACAAACAGGAAGGTACGGTAGAAAACTCCGCTATGGAACGTTATGCTCTTCGGACAAACATTTCTTCACAATTGCTTCCATTTCTTAAGTTGACAGCAATTGTCAATGTAAATGAAAATGAATATACAAATTCAACTTCCGGTGGCGGAGGTGGTGGAAATGGGTACGATGCCATACAATCAGCATTGACTTATCCTTCTTATTTACCGATCAGAGGTGAGGACGGAAAACCTACCTTATATTCAAATTACCCTAACCCGGCGGAAATGATAAAGTTAGTGACCGGACTAAAACAAGCGGTTATTATCTAAACTTTGCTGCCGATGTGGATATAATCAAGGATATGTTGTCCTTCCGTTTGATGTATGGCATTAATAAGGAGAATGCTAATCGTAATCTGTATATTCCTTCTGATATATATTTTATGGACATGTATAAATCAAGAGGGCATTTGGGATATGTTGAACGTAGAAACCAAACTATGGAAGGTACGTTGAGTTTCAAAAAGCAGTTTGGAGATTTGTTACGTGTCGATGCCGTAGTCGGTATGGGAAGATATACGAACGATTCAAATGGACTTGAACTTGACTACGAACAGATTAACGATCACATTGCAGCTGATAAGGTGGAAGCTGCGGAAGGCGCTTTCTACCCGACTTCTTTCAGAGCAGCCGACGAACGTCGTTCTCAATTTGCCAGGGCAAGTGTGGATGTGCTCGACAGATATGTGGTTGCCGCTACTATTCGTCGCGATGGAACGGATAAGTTTTTCCCGGAAAGAAATATGCCTATTTCCTTCAGTATCATTGCTGGAAATTATCTAACGAGCCGTTTATGAAGCATATATCATGGATTGACCAGTTGAAGATTCGTGGTAGTTATGGACAGACTGGTAATGATAATCTGGGTAGTTCGTTTTATGGCACTTTCAGTCTGGCAGCCAATATATCAAGTTTTCCAACAATTCAGTGACTTATGTACCTTATCTGCTTAGCGGTCCCATTAATTCGAATGTTACCTGGGAAAAGACTACCATGAAAAATATAGGTATAGACTTTTCAGTCCCGAAGATAGAATCTGGGGAAGTTTTGATATGTTCCGCAATGATGTAACCAACTTGCTTGGATATGACTCTGCTCTCCGCTTAGTATGACATCTTCCGTCCCGATGAATTATGGACATTATGTACGTTACGGATGGGATGCGACTATCAACTCACTAAACTTTGAAATCCCCGTGTTTAAGTGGACCTCACAATTGACCTTATCACATCATAATGCCGTTTGGAAAGAACGGATGCCCAACTATTATTATGAAGAATATCGAATCCGCAAGAACGAACCGGTGAATGCTTATTATTACTATGAAACGGAAGGCGTTATCAACATAGATAAAAGTAATATGCCCGAATCGCAGAAATCTTTGCCGGCAGATGCGCAACAGCCCGGTTATCCGATTATTAAGGATGCAAATGGGGATAATAAAATAACGATTGATGATGTGAAGATGCGGAATACACTTCCAAAAATTCACATAGGCTTTGGAAATACATTTGTATACAAAGATTTTGATCTGGATGTATTTATGTATGGACAATTCGGACGTACACGTTATAACTATGCATATCGTTGGGCACTTGTCGGAGATGTATTACACAAGTCCCAAGAATTCGAACAAATATGTATATACTATCTGGAATTCTCAAACCAATCAGAATGGAAACCGGCGTGGTATTGCTTCAACAAAGGCTGTCGCTTTGCCTGGTAACGTAGGTTTTGAGGAAGATTATCAGAATGCTTCGTTCGTACGTGTCAGGAATATCACTTTAGGATATAACCTTTCAGGAAAGAAGCTGGGAAGAGTGGGTGATTATGTGAGTTCTATCAGAGTTTTGTCGACTGTCAGAATCCGTTTACTTTACCAAGTTTGTAGGTGTCGATCCTGAAATAAAGACAGGTGGCGACGGCTCCAAAGCGGAGTATCCGATGACGAGAACATACTCCTTCGGAGCAAAAATATGTTTCTAAGAAAACCTGTAACGAAAGAAAAGATTGAAAATATGAACAAGAATAAATTATTTAAGGTGTTTGTCATGATTGCATTTATCATGTGCAGTTGTGAGGATAATTTTGATCCGAAGATGTATGGCACGTTGAATGTTTCTAATTATCCGGTGACTGAAGCCGAATACGAATCATTTATGATGACCTGCTATATGCCTTTTACAACAACATGGACCTATTGGATCGGTGCCGGAACAAGTGGCAATCAGCACGGTTGGTATATCCCTGCCGGAGGTGTACTGAAGTTCTTTGATTATCCGACAGATGAGGTGGCTGTGTGGAATAATGGTTGGGGAGGCGGATATTATTTCCTTTCTAAAGCCGATTTCAGTCAGTGTGTTTATTACGCAAGCGGTACATTAAGCGATGAAAACCCGAACCACTTTCCGAAAGTAAGTGAGATTTCCTACTTCACCAATGTGATCGGCACACTGGAGAAGGCTTCTACCGAAGTGGTCTCTGAAGAGCGTAAAAGAGAATTTATTGCTGAAGCCCGTCTTTGTCGTGGATTGATGATGTATTATTTATTACACGTATATGGTCCTGTTCCTTTGATTGTCGATCCGAACGACCTGATTAATCCTTCAAAACTGGAAAATCTGGTACGTCCGACATTGCAGCAAATGACGGAGTGGATTATGGCTGATTTTGATTATGCTTATCAGTATATTGCAGATACACAGCCGGAACAGGGACGTTACAATAAAGACTATGCACGTGTATGCATCATGCGGCATTGCCTGAATGAAGGCTATTATATGTCCGGTTATTATCAGAAAGCGATTGATATGTATAACGAGTTGAAGGGACGGTATAGTCTTTTCAAGAAAGGGACAATCCTTATATCGAGCAATTTAAAATGCCAATAACTTTAATTCGGAAGTGATTATGGCTGTCAGTTGTGATGAAACGGCGGATGGTACGAATAAGTCCGGCAACTTTAACCCGCTGATGATGCTTGCTACTCCGATAATGCAGCCAGAGTGGACGATCAGGGAAATCCGACTCTCTTTCTATCTGCAAGGGCAGGGATGGGGACAAACTTTCAACGTGTCTCCGAAATTTTGGGATACGTATGATCCTTCGGACAAACGCCGTGAAGTGATCCTGACCAAATATTATACGACTGCAGGAACCTGGATTGACCGGAATACTACTACATGGGACGGGTTTATCATTAATAAATTCCCGGTGGAAACAGCTACGGCTTTTCAGGGGACTGATATACCGTTAGCCCGTTGGGCAGATGTATTGCTCATGTATGCGGAAGCCGAAGTACGTAAAAACAATGCAGCTCCGTCCGCTGACGCTATAGCCGCGGTCAATGAAGTGCGTAAGCGTGCCGGACTGGGGATCTTCCGTCATCGGCAACAGCGAATGTTGAAGCCTTCCTAGATGCTTTACTTACGGAAAGAGGACATGAAATGTTGTATGAAGGGATGCGTAAAATAGATCTCATCCGTTTTAATCAGTATGCGCAGCGTACAGCGAAGATCAAAGGAGTGGCTCCTACACATCAATATGTGCCTATTCCTAATTATGCGGTTCAACAAGCTTCGGAATCTTATGGAAAAGTGTTGGTACAGACATTTGAACGTGAGGGATGGAAAGCGGATCTTGCGGCAGCTCGCAATTAATGTCATCATTCATTATTGTTAAACTAGAGATCTTAAGAAAATGAAAAGATATATGTATTATTCATGTCGTCGTTATTGCTCCTTTCGTGCAAAAGATGATGTTAGTAAGCCAAGTGAATACTGGAGTACTCTACACCTTCAAAACCTAAAATAGAAAATGCCGTATTGCGGGGAGTGAATGGTGAAACGGTTGTGGCGGCTGGTGATAAAGTGAAGTTCACCGCACAGGTCAGTGATGAATATAATGATTTGGTTTCATTCCAATTATTAGTGACAATGGATGGAGCCGAAATCTTGAATTTGTCTAAAGGATTGAGCGGACGTTCTGCGGTTATTGAAGAGGAAGCTACTTTACCTTTTGTTGCCGGTTTCCAGAATGGACGTCCTGTGGTGACTATAAAAGCTGTAAACGATTTAGGTGGCAATGAATCGACTCTGACTTTGGATGAGGCCGCAAGTGTGGCGGTGACCCGTCCGGAAACACCTTCCCAATTATACCTTGTTGATGATTTGGGAAGTGTGTATGAAATGGACAAGGAGAGTCAGAATGAAACGGATTATAGTTTCCGGACGAGTGCGGCGGATTTGGCAGGGATTGGCGACCATTTTAAAGTTGCCGAAAAGATAATAAATAATAAACCTGATTATTCCGGTTTGGTATGGGGATATTCAGACAATAAGATCGCGATTGTGACTGATGATGCAGCTACTTCGATTCCGACTCCTAAGGTAGGAAGTTATACATTGGAAAATATCACTTTTGATATGTTGAGATTTTCTGGCTGATAAGACTTTGACATACAGCATTGATATTGATAAGTCCCGCTTCTTTGATGTGGGAGGAGGATATGTCCAGTTGGATGTTAAGCTGGTGGAAAGTGCCAAGATTAATTTTATAGGTTTTGGTAGTGATGTTACCAATATGCTCCGGCCGGAATTCTTTAAAGATGTTTCAGGGAGCAAAGCAAAATTCGATGGTCCGTCGGTACTTTATAACTTGAAATATAATACATCAAATGGTTTCATGTATATGGAACGACCGCGGGATGTTTTTATCCGTAGGTGATGTATATTGTCGGTACTGGAGTCGGATTTCCACGCGAACCTTATGTGGCTACACTTGCTTGGGACTTCGCATATCCTCACCAATGGTTCTTCTTTAAGAAGGTAGGGGCAAGTGCTTTTGAAGCAGTTGTGTATATCGATCAGACTATGGGATTTAAGTTCTTCAGAGGATATGGTTGGGCGCAAGAGGAGGACACGAAGAATCTGTATACGGTTGAGCCTGCTAACTTGGTTACGAAGCGCTCCCGGCGATCTGATTCCCGGTCCTGATTTTAAAGCCGGACTTTATACAATACATATTGATAAAGCCAGTGAAGTGATACGATTGACTCCTTACAATTAAGAGGGGATCATGATTAATAGTCTTTAATTTAATATTCAATAGAATTATGTATATATCAATGAAAACATATAGTAAGAAATTTCTGGTTACGTTCTTTTTCTCGATGTTGCCAATGTTATTAATGTCTTGTTCGATGGATCCGAGAAAGCTTCTTTCTCAATTTCCGGAATTTGGAGAAATTACAGATCAGTAATGACGGTTTTACGGAGGTTTATTCGATAAAGTCTAATACGGAATGGAAATTTGTAAACGAGACGGATCAGTCTTGGGTTACCGTCTCACCGGCCAAGGAGTGGAAACGGAACTGTGACAATTACTGCAAATGCAAATACAGGAACCGGACGTACGGCTGTATTCCGCGTGGTACCTAATGGAGTAAAGACACAAGAAATTGAGATCATTCAGGGTAATTCTTATATCCCTACAAATGATGGAGAATTTCCGATTATAGCATGGACCGGAGTGGAAGCAGATAAGTCGCTGGAGAAATTCCCGGTGATGAAAGCATCCGGCATTAATATTTATCTGGGATGGTACGATGATTTGGAAACAACATTGAAGGTGCTTGACGCCGCACAGAAGACCGGAGTGAAAATGATAACTTCTTGTAAGGATCTCTTGTCTGTTGCTACTGCCGAAGAGGTCGTAAAAGCGATGATGAATCATCCGGCTTTGTATGCCTATCATTTGAAGGATGAACCGGAAGTGAATGATTTGCCGGGCTTGGGCGAATTGGTGAAGAAGATTAAAACCATCGACAGTCATCATCCTTGTTATATCAACTTGTACCCCAATTGGGCATGGGGGAAAGAACTTTATTCTGAAAATGTAAAGTCGTTTATAGAACAAGTCCCTGTTCCGTTTATTTCGTTTGACAATTATCCTATTGTATCTATAAATGGTGCTCCCAGCATTGTCCGTCCGGACTGGTATCGGAATCTGGAAGAAATATCGGCTGCTGCTAAAGAGAATAATAAGCCGTTCTGGGCATTTGCACTTGCACTTTCCCATAAGCTTGATGAAACTCATTTTTATAAGATACCGACATTGCCCGAGTTGAGATTACAAGTCTTCAGTGATTTAGCTTATGGTGCGCAGGCAATCCAGTATTTTACCTATCGCGGACTTCAACATGACGAACCGACTGAAGTGTATGATTTGGTCAAGACTGTTAATCAGGAAGTACAACAGCTTGCAGGTATATTCTTGGGAGCACAGGTTATTTCTGTATCTCACACCGGAAGTGAAATACCTGAAGGCACGAAGGCTTTGGGAAGTCTGCCGACTCCTATAAATCATTGACTACGAGTGATACAGGTGCTGTTGTCTCTGTCCTGGAGAAAGGTGGTAATCAATATCTTGTGGTAGTAAATAGAGATTTTCGTAATGTGATGAACCTGTCTATCGATGTGGATAGTTCTGTTAACAGAGTGTTGAAAAATGGTTCAACGACTACTCCGGACGGCTCTACGATAGCAGTCGAACCGGGTGATATGGTAATATTTACGTGGAGAAAATAAAAAGATTTTTAATTTGATAAAGTAAAACGATTATATGAAAAAGATATTACTTTCCTTTTTTATTGGTGTTATGTTGATTGCCTGCAACCAGAAAACTGTCTCTGTTCGTGAGGTCTGGACGAAAGAGCAGGCTAATGAGTGGTATAAACAATGGGGATGGCTTCGTGGATGCGATTTTATTCCAAGCACGGCAATCAACCAAATGGAGATGTGGCAGGCAGATACTTTTGATCCGGTGACTATTGATCGTGAACTGGGGTGGGCGGAAGAAATAGGCATGAACTGTATGCGCGTATATTTGCATCACCTGGTTTGGGAAACAGATAAGGAAGGCTTTAAGAAACGTATCAATGAATACCTTACTATTGCCGACAAGCATCATATCTCTACCATCTTCGTCTTCCTGGATGATTGTTGGAATCCTGTATATCAGGCTGGCAAACAGCCGGAACCACAGCCGGGAGTACACAATCCGGGATGGGCACGTGACGGGTGATCTGTATTATAAAGGCGATACGGCAGTGATACTTCCGGTATTGGAAAGTTATGTGAAAGATATCCTGACTACCTTTAAGGATGATAAGAGAATCGTATTATGGGACTTATATAATGAACCCGGAGGTTCGGGAGGATATAGATACGGTGAAAGAAGTTTGCCGTTATTGCGGAAGATATTTACGTGGGGACGAACGGTGAATCCGTCACAACCTCTGTCGGCCGGAGTTTGGGATATGAGCCTGACTAATCTGAATAAGTTCCAATTGGAAAATTCGGATGTGATAACATACCACACGTATGAAGGCGTGAATTCGCATCAGCAACTCATTGATACATTGAAGCAATACGGTCGCCCGATGATTTGTACGGAATATATGGCACGTACTCAAAATAGTACTTTCCAGAATATTATGCCAATGCTGAAGAGAGAAAATATTGGTCCAATCAACTGGGGACTTGTAGCTGGAAAACAAATACGATCTTTGCATGGGACACTCCATTGCCTGATGTTGTTGAACCTCCATTGTGGTTCCACGATATATTCCGTAGTGATGGAACCCCTTATTCGACAGAAGAAGTGGAATGTATTCGTTCATTAACTAAATAATTCCCTTATGATAACTATGAGGAATATATGGATAATGATGTTGGGGATATGCCTGTTTATTGCGGGCTGGTAAACAGCCCCTTCCTCACAGCTATCCTTAACATGGAAACTGGAAAAGATAGTGTGGAAGCCAGATATTTTAAGAATACATTCTGCGACGAATAATGGGAATAAATCCTTGACTAATAATTGGGTGATCTATTTTAATCAGACACCTATTTATTATCAGCAACCTATTAATGCACCGCTGAAATTGAATGTTTGGGTTCGACTTACTATAAAATGTACCCCACTGAACACTACCAGGCATTGCCACCGAAACAATCACTTTTACCATATTGAGTGAAGGAAATGTGATTAATGTGTCCTCGGTTCCCGAAGGGCTTATGGTAACTACCGATGAAAAGGAAAACCGTTACAACCGCAAAATGTCCCCATCGAGATCGAGCTTTTAAGCCCGATGTCCAATGGGTTAGCTCGAGGAACAGCTTTCCCTATGCAGATGGAAATTATTTCTATAAGCAGAATGATGATTTCAGCAAACCGGTAGATTGTGATATGCTTTCTTTTTCCTGCTCCTAAAAAAGTGGAAAAGACGGGCGGGGTTTCTTCTTTCTCTCAAAAAGTCTGTCTGAAGTTTGATGATGCGTTTAAAGAGGAAGCTCTTTTATTGAAAAGTCAATTGACTTCATTATTAAGATGTAACGTTTCCGATAAGGATGAAGAAACAATCATTGAATTGAAGAAAATGGAGGTTCCTATTACCTGTCAATATCCCGATGAATATTACGAAATCGTGATAAAGAATAACCGGTTGACTTTGAAAGCTAGTGATACACATGGCATATTTAATGCTTGTCAAACATTGCTTGCCTTATTAGATAACATGGAACTAACTTCTTCTTCGCTACCTAATCTTCATATTACCGATTATCCGGACATGGGGCATCGGGGAATTATGTTGATGTAGCCCGCAACTTTACAAAGAAAGCGGATCTGCTGAAACTGATCGATATATTGTCATTCTATAAGATGAATGTACTGCATTTGCATTTGAGTGACGATGAGGCCTGGCGTGTGGAAATACCCGGATTGGAGGAATTGACAGAAATAGCTTCTCGCAGAGGACATACCACAGATGAACAGATGTGCCTTTATCCTGCGTATGCCTGGGGATGGAATGAGACAGATACTACTTCACGTACTCAATGGATATTATTCTCGCAGTGACTTTATGGATATTCTGAAATACGCGAAAGAAAGGCATATCAGAGTTATTCGAAATAGACATTCCCGGACATTCCCGGGCAGCGATTAAAGCCATGAATGCCCGTTATCAGAAATATATAGATACAGACCAATCGAAAGCGGAAGAATATCTTTTGACTGACTTTGCAGATACTTCCCAATATCTGTCGGCACAAAATTTCACAGACAATGTGATTAATGTTGCCATGCCTTCCACTT